>JQIA01000001.1_pt1 | contig 134227 bp, 136 predicted proteins | sample 811431 | NCBI WGS metagenome assembly JQIA01 (sample SAMN02998118, study PRJNA258478) | marine sediment metagenome | biome: marine; feature: seafloor; material: sediment; isolation source: oil-polluted sediment collected from 3 locations (0.5 km, 0.7 km and 0.9 km)... | place: USA: Gulf of Mexico...
GACCTATGAAGGCTTCTCATATTTAGCTGTGGTGATTGATCTCTATTCCCGCCGTATTGTTGGCTGGGCTATGCAATCACGCCAGCCAACTGATTTGGTCCTGCAAGCTTTACTGATGGCGGTTTGGCGTAGAAAGCCTGATGGAAAAGTCTTGGTGCATTCAGATCAGGGTAGCCAGTTCACCAGCCTGGAATGGGCATCGTTTCTAAAGCATCATAATCTGGAACATAGTATGAGCCGACGTGGGAATTGTCATGATAATGCTGTTGCCGAGAGCTTTTTTAATCTGTTGAAGCGCGAGTGCATCCGGCGACGGACATACAAAACCAGAGACGATGTAAGGAGTGACGTCTTCGATTACATCGAAATGTTCTACAACCCGAAACGTAAACATGCTAGAAACGGGATGCTGTCGCCTGTTGACTTTGAAAGGTAGCAAAAAATGAACATGCAAGGTGTCTAGGAAACTAGGGGCTATTCAAACCCACTCTAGTCGGAAAACTCAAAGTGCTGCGACCAGTACTCTACAGTTTCGACGCCTTCCCAAGTAGGGCATGCCTTTCTTGGCTTTAATTTCACTTGGGTGCTGGATATTGAGGTGGTTGAAAGTAAGGCTGGTGTTTAGTTTTTTCATATTACACCAATCCTAAACCACTACCGACTGGCACCGGTAGGATTAGCAATGTGTTTTCCAAGTATTAAAGTACGACGTCTTCTGCAATCGCGCCGTTGGTGATTGAAAAGCACCCACGCCCCCAAAAATGGTACCCCCAGTATCGCTTCTTCAGATGCAGGAATTCACGTTGCACCTTGTAGGGCGAACGGCCCTTCATCTTGCGCATCAAATCGCTGATCGCAAGCTTCGCTAAAACCGATCAAGCCGACTTAATCTACGGGCATTAGAATCGGCCGCAATCATGCAAGTCTTTTCTTATAAGAAGCCCGATCCATATCACAAATCTCAACACTTATACTTTGCACTTGCCCAAACCGCGCATCAAACGCTTCACGCATGGCCATCGCAAGGTTTTCCTTTTGCGCAGCAGTACGCCCTGATAATAAGCGTACCGTGATATGGATAAAGCTGCTACGCCCATCACCGGAAAAAAAGTCGATGTAAGGCCGCAAACGTACTTTAATATCTGCAGGATCAATAAACCCGCAAGCACCAGCGCATTCGAACCCGATCTGCATCGCGACATTTATGTCTATTTCCCCACTCAAGGCATTCCCGTGTTCAATGATTATATGTGGCATATGCCCCCCTTTTTTACGCTTTGTATGATTGGGTCAAATGGGGAGCGAATGTCAACCGAAAGTCAACTTACAAATTGAAATGTTCCCCTTCCGTGTTTTTTTGAAGCGTAAAGCGCTTCATCCGCCGCCTGCAGGTAAAAATCAATCGGCTTGCTGTTTTTTGTGTGACATTGAACGATACCTATACTTGCCCCGACCTGACATCGGTGGCTTTGCCACAAAATAGGTTGCTCAATTTTAGTGATGACACGTTTTGCAATAACTTCAAGCGTATCGGCTTTCGAGATATCTTGTAACACAAGAACAAATTCATCCCCGCCAATACGCGCTACAATATCTGTCGGCCGTGTTTCGCTTAACAGCAAGTTAGCCACTTCTTGCAAAACTTTATCCCCGGCGGCATGTCCAAACGTATCATTTACCGCTTTGAAGTAATCCAGATCAATCAGCAGAACCGCAAAATCACTGGATTTTCTACGCCGGCACAGACGTTTGATATAGCGATCTAGCGCTCGCCTGTTAGGCAGGCCTGTCAACGGGTCACTATAGGCTTTGTTCTCTGCTTCTTGCCGTTCTTCATCAAGCCTATCGTTCAAACTGCGAGATTCATCTAACAAGGCCGATTGCACCTCAATCATATAAAGCATTTCCACTGTGGGATCCGCCGGTGAAAAATCTTTTATGCTTAATTCCCAGTATGCTACCGCATCTTGCAGGGATTTCCCGAAAGCCAGGTTAATCAAGACACCCGAATTGTCTGCCATTGCTACGGCCACAGCTTTTAAATCAAAACGGCTATGTTTCTTGACCTGAACAGTCAAAGGTATCCCATAATGTCGCGCCATTCCTTGTACCGATGTTATCCCAATAGGGTAGCTAAACTGAAGGTGGTCAAACACATATTCCCCAACGATATCAGCCTCGAGTCCAAATAATTTCATAAATGTCGGCCCGACATGCCGCAGCCGCCCAGCTGTATCCAGTTGGGCATGCATTGGTAATAATGTATTCAGGACACGATTATCAAACATATCGCCCCCTACATTAACAGCCGGAAACGGCAAAGGCGTGCCCATCAGTGTCGCACCAACTGGGGCGACATCAGTTCGGAATCATTTTCATCATGCAGCACTATCTTGAAAATGTCTTCGTCCAGATGACGCAGAACACTGCGGGTATGGGTGATGGTTACCAGCGCTTTATAATCATCTGCCATAGCACGTAACAGGCCCAACAATGCGGCGCCAAAACCACGTTTCTGGAAACGCGCATACAAAGTATAATGCCTTGGATCATGGCTAACCAGTTCCATTGTCGGAATATCCAGATCAGGCACTGCCAGTTTCGCGCGATCATAAACAAAATTCAGTGATTGCAAGAATTCCACATAATTTCTACCACCGAATTTCAACAATCGGCGTGCCGTGCTTAATGCTTCTTCGGATACGATATAGGTGCCAAAATCTTCCAGAATGTCATCGCGAGACCGCCGTATCAGCCCGCCAAAACTGTTCAGCAATTCTTCTGTCGTCGCATCATCATACGTTAACAACGACTCGAAATTATAAAATGGCAACTTGGCCTGCTCACAGGTTTCTTCCCACATATCCAACCCATGAATATCGCGGATGTAACATTGTAAACCCCGGTTGATAATACCATGCATGAAAGCAGCCTTTCTTTTGGGCAGGTTAGTAAGAAAAGTATTAATAAATCGTGTGGCTGATCATAATTTAATACACTCAAAAGCTTAACAGCCACTGCCCATTGAGCTTTCACACACTTGTTTTCTTGCCCTTTGCCCATTCCTTACCTATAGGTGCGCATATGTTAGATCACGCTTCAAATGGCCCTGTATTGCCACCCGAAATTGACCGCCGCCGCACATTTGCGATCATCAGTCATCCAGATGCTGGAAAAACCACCTTAACGGAAAAGTTCCTGCTTTATGGTGGTGCCATTCAAATGGCCGGCCAAGTGCGCGCCAAGGGTGAAGCACGACGGACGCGTTCTGATTTCATGCAGATGGAAAAGGATCGTGGCATATCTGTGTCTGCCTCTGCAATGTCGTTTGAATTCAAAGACTTTTGGTTCAATTTGGTGGATACCCCCGGCCACTCGGATTTTTCCGAAGATACCTACCGCACACTCACCGCGGTGGATGCCGCCGTGATGGTTATTGATGGCGCAAAAGGTGTTGAAAGCCAAACACAAAAACTGTTTGAAGTTTGCCGCATGCGCGACATGCCCATCTTAACATTTTGTAATAAGATGGATCGCGAAAGCCGTGATACTTTTGAAATAATTGATGAAATTCAAGAAAATCTAGCAATAGATGTCAGCCCTGCAAGCTGGCCCATTGGTGTGGGTCGTGATTTTCTTGGATGTTATGATATGTTGAATGACCGCTTAGAATTGATGGATCGTGCGGATCGAAACGTGATCTCTGAAAGTATTCAAATCAACGGGTTGGACGACCCTAAACTGGCGGAACATGTGCCAGAGGATTTGTTAGAAAAGCTGCTGGAAGAGGTCGAGATGGCCCGCGAGTTGCTGCCTAAACTTGATCATCAAGCCATGCTGGATGGCACTATGACACCGATCTGGTTTGGCTCCGCGATCAACAGTTTCGGGGTTAAGGAACTGATGGATGGCATTGCTGATTTCGGCCCCAAACCACGGGTGCGCCCGGCCGTTGAGCGCGATATTTCACCTGACGAAAAGAAAGTTTCAGGCTTTGTATTCAAGGTGCAAGCCAATATGGACCCCAAACATCGCGACCGTATCGCGTTCGTGCGCCTGTGTTCCGGCCATTTCAAACGCGGTATGAAACTGATCCATGTGCGCACAAAAAAACCCATGGCAATTGCTTCGCCTATGTTGTTTTTAGCATCTGACCGCGAACTGGCCGAAGAAGCCTGGGCCGGCGACATCATCGGCATCCCCAACCACGGCCAATTGCGCATCGGTGACGCGTTGACCGAAGGCGAAATACTGCATTTCGCAGGCATTCCGTCTTTTGCTCCTGAATTGTTGCAATCAGTACGTGCTACTGACCCGATGAAATCAAAACATCTGGACAAGGCTCTGAACCAGTTTGCTGAAGAAGGTGCTGCCAAACTGTTTAAACCGATGATCGGCTCTGGTTGGATTATCGGCGTTGTCGGCAGCCTGCAATTTGACGTGTTGGCGTCACGGATTGAGCTGGAATACGGCATTCCAGTGCGGTTTGAACAAACCCAGTTCACCTCTGCTCGCTGGTTGACAGGGCCTGACGAAAAAGTGGATAGCTTCATTAACACAAATAAGGGCCATATGGCCACAGACCATGATGGTGATCCGGTTTATATGACGCGTTTACAATGGGATATCGACCGGGTAGAACGGGATTTTCCTGAGTTAAACTTGACTGCAACAAAAGAGATTATGGTTTAAGAAGCGATTTTTCGATCACCCTTAAACCAGTCCCTGCCGTCTTTCACATCAAAACAAATCGAGATAAAATCTACCGCGAATAATATCATCAGGTAACCGGAAAATACCGACCCTGCTGATATATTTAAGACCAATAGAACTAATAACGGGATCCATAAAACAATATGTGACAGGGTCATCGCTTTGGAAAACCCGCGTTCTACAAACATCAAGACCGCGTTTGGCATCATGCCGCCAATGGCCAGCACCGGAATGATGTAACTGCTTGGTTCAGTGATCAGTACAATAGTAGCCGTATTCACCGGCACAAGAATCAACCCGACCCATATCTGTACCCATAAAGGCAATGCCCGAAAGCTGCGCCAAATATCCAGTAGAATTATTTTCATTATGAAACCTTTAGTGGTTTTCTTAATTTTAGACAAAAATAAGGCAATTAAAAGTAAAATTTTGCGTAAATACATCAGATTTCGGACAATAACGCCCTAAACATTGACTTCTTAAACAATTCAGATAAACGCTTTCCCACATGAGCGACAGTACTTCGACTGTCAGGCCGCGAGCAAACACTGCGGCACCTAACAACGCCGCTACCAACGCGAGATATATGACAAAATTTACTGATCTGGGTCTTAACCCCAAAGTTCTAAAAGCCGTAATAGACGTCGGCTATGAAACCCCAACCCCTATTCAAGCAGCGGCTATTCCGCATGCTTTGCAAGGCCGCGATGTTTTAGGCATTGCGCAGACCGGTACAGGGAAAACTGCAAGCTTTACACTACCGATGGTGCATAAACTGGCCCGCGGGCGTGCACGGGCACGTATGCCGCGTTCACTGGTGTTATGCCCAACCCGCGAGTTGGCTGCCCAAGTAGCAGAAAACTTTGAGCTATATGCCAAATACTGCAAGCTGGATATGGCCCTGTTAATTGGTGGTGTATCGTTCAAAGATCAAGATAAGCTGATTGATCGCGGTGTTGACGTATTAATCGCCACCCCCGGTCGCTTACTGGATCACTTTGAGCGCGGCAAGTTGCTGCTGACCGGTATTGAAATTATGGTCGTGGATGAAGCCGACCGGATGCTGGACATGGGATTTATCCCGGATATTGAACGCATCTTTAAATTAACGCCGTTCACCCGCCAAACCCTATTCTTCTCAGCCACAATGGCGCCTGAGATCACTCGGATCACGCAAGAGTTCTTGTCAAACCCTGAACGTGTAGAAGTGGCACGCCAAGCGACGGCCTCAGAAACTATTGAGCAAAAAGCCGTGTGCTTCAAAGCCCCTAACCGCAAGGTAGAGGCTAAGGCAAAGCGTGATATGTTGCGCAAGATCATATCAGATGAAGGCGACAAGCTGACTAATGCGATTATCTTTTGCAACCGCAAAGTTGATGTGGATATCGTCTTGAAATCTATGAAGAAACACGGGGCTTCCGTGGGTGCTATTCATGGCGATCTGGACCAACGATACCGCATGGAAGTCCTGAACGGCTTCAAAAATAACGATATTACTTTACTAGTGGCCTCAGATGTGGCTGCACGTGGGTTGGACATACCCAATGTAAGTCATGTATTTAACTATGATGTGCCAATTCATGCCGAAGATTATGTTCACCGCATTGGGCGCACCGGACGTGCGGGGCGCAAGGGCTGGGCGTTTACGCTTTGCCTGCCACATGAAGAAAAGTATCTGGCAAAAGTGGAAGAACTACTAAAAGGCCCTATTCCACGTGCAGAGGTTACCCTGCCCGAACCGCAAGCCCACACCCGCCCTAAAAAGCAGGAAAAGCCAAAAACCGAAGCAAAACCTGTACCGCAGCAACAAGATAATAAGCCCGTGGCAGAGCAGGTTAAAAAGCCGGAACAACCCAAAGAACGAGTTCCACGGCAGAAAAAACCAAGCGGACGTCATCAAGGCCAGCAAAATCGTATTGTGGGGTTGGGTGATCACGTGCCGGCCTTTATCCTACGCGATATACGTGCCGGAGCTGCTGTAAAAGTGGAAGAATCTATTGCGGATGAGCTAGTATCTGACGGTGAAACTGCGGCTTAATTTAACGAATAAGGTGGGCTGAAGCCCACCTTACCATTTAATAAGTTATTTATTCTTCTACCAACCTATTAATAATTATCTGTGAAACAGGTTTTTTACCCACTGCATCTTTGCAAGTACGGCTTACAATGCGACTGACCAGGCGTTGCACCTCATCGTCAGAATTCAACAACTTACGCTTAGCTTTCAGTAATTCCCGCTCCACCGCCTGTTCGATCATATCGTTCAGGCTTGCCTGCATTGCATTTGTATCAGGCAGTCCCATAGCTTCAACCCAAACACCAAGAACTTCGCCTTCTTCAATAATCACAGAGAGGGCGACCAGCCCGCGTGTGGCCATACGGATGCGTTCCAGTACCACGCCATCAAAGGCACCTATCAGTTGATTGCCATCCAAATACAGGCGACTGGTTTCAATATGCTCTAGAACTTTAGGGGTTTTCCCAGTCAGATCAATCATTGCACCGTTCGGAGCAATGATGCTGGCAATGCCTTTGCTGGATGCCAGCTCTGCGTGTTCGCGTAGATGCCGATGCTCACCATGCATCGGGATCAGCATTTGTGGTTTGAAAATAGCGTGCACTTCTTCTAAATCAGGACGATTGGCATGGCCAGACACGTGATAAAGGCCAGAACTGTCATCAATAACCTTCACACCCATTTCTGAAAAGCTGTTCACAATACGGCCTACAGATATTTCATTGCCCGGAATAGTTTTCGAGGAGAACAAGAAAGTATCTCCTTGTTTCATCGTCAGGCCCAGATATTTGCCACGTGCCAGTTGGGCCGAGGCTGCACGGCTTTCACCTTGCGACCCAGTAACAATCAGCATCAAGTTTTCACGCGGCACGCTTTGAGCATCTTCCAATTCAATTGTTGGCGGAAAATCACCCAGCACACCTGTGGTTTGGGCGTAGTTCATCATTTTTTGCATAGACCGGCCCAATACACAGACTGAACGGCCTGCATCAACACCCGCTTGCGCCAATGTTTTCAAACGCGCAACATTGGATGCGAAAGTTGTGGCAACCATCATGCCGGATGCATCTGCAATCAGTTTGGTGATATTTGCATTCAGAGTAGACTCAGATCGGCCCGCATCAGGTGAAAATACGTTTGTACTGTCACAAACTAAAGCTTTAATGCCCCCTTGTGCAACTTTCGCAAATAACACCGGATCATACGCTTCACCTACAATCGGGTCTTTATCCAATTTGAAATCGCCTGTGTGCACGATACGCCCTGCAGGACTGTCGATGATCAGACCTGCGGCTTCGGGAATGGAATGGGCTAAAGGCAGATAGCTGACCTTGAAGGGGCCTGCTTCAATTTCGGTAGGATAAGCATCAACCACTTGCACTTGCCAAGGATCTTGGCCACGATCTTCCATTTTTGCACGCGCCACAGCTGCCGTAAAAGGCCGAGCATAGATAGGCACAACAAGTTTGGGGTAAAGCAAACCCAAAGCCCCAATGTGATCTTCATGAGCATGGGTGATGAAGATTGCATCAAGCCGATCAAGGCGGGCTTCAATATAGGCTGTGTCGGCCATAATCAGGTCAACACCAGGCGTGCCATCCATTGTAGGGAATGTCACGCCAACATCAACCATGATAAAGCGTTCTTTACCTGCCGGGCCATAGCCGTACAGATACATATTCATACCGATTTCACCCGCGCCACCCAAGGGCAGGAAGATCAATTTATTTTGGCTACTCATTTAAGTGCTCCGATTATGGGCTTCGATTAACACAAGCCCATGCAAGGTTAAATCATTGTCGATAGTTTCAAAAAGGTCTGTGCCGCGTTCGAACAGAGTTGCCAAGCCACCAGTGCCAATGACTTTCATGGGTGTGCCATGTTCGTCACGGATTCGCCTAGAAATGCCTTCGATAAGACCGATATACCCCCAAAACACGCCCGATTGCATACAGGCCACGGTATTCGTACCAATGGTTTTATCAGGTTGTGTCACATCAATATGTGGTAAAGCGGCAGCCGCTTCGTGCAAAGCCTTAATGGACAGGTTCACACCGGGTGCGATCACCCCGCCTATATAAGCGCCATCATGATCCACGACGTCAAACGTTGTCGCAGTACCAAAGTCGACAATGATGAGATTGCCGCCATAACGGTCATAAGCCCCAACTGTGTTGACCAGACGATCAGCCCCGACATGTGTGCCCTGGTCGACACGCACAGCCACGCCGAGTTCGCATTCGAGCTTCCCCACCACCAATGGGCGGCAGTTAAAATACCGGTCTGACAGGACGCGCAAGTTAAACACAACTTGAGGCACCACAGATGAAATAATCACCCGATCTATTGTCGCTTCCAATCCTTGCAGTTGAAGCAAGCTCATCAGCCAGACGTAATATTCATCTGCCGTGCGTTGGTGCACAGTTTCACAACGCCAGTCAGATAGGAATTTTTCGCCATCATGTATCGCAAAAACCGTGTTTGTATTGCCTACATCAACTGTCAGAAGCATGGGATTAACCTTCACCAAAGAATATCTCAGCCGCTGTGATCTGGCGCGACCCTTGGTTTGTGTGTAATACAAGTGCACCAGTCTCGTCCACTGTTTCAAAACGACCTGTTATCTGTTCGTTGACAGTGCGTGCGGTAATTCTTTGGCCCAATTTCACTGCATGCGCAAGCCAGTCGCGGCGAATAGCGTCGAAACCACCTTGTTGGAACTGGGCTTGGCGCACGTCAAAGCTTATGGCTAAAACTTCAAGGAAGATTTCTGCATCAATATTTAATTTCGCATCTTCCGCAAGAGATTTAGGCGGTATAGCAGTGGCTTCCAACGCTGTAACACTGGGGGCATGGGCAAGGTTTACGCCGATACCGATACACAAATGACTTGCACTTACACCCACAGTTTCCAGCAAGATACCTGCAACTTTACCGCCCTTTAGCAACACATCATTAGGCCATTTCAAGGTGTAATCGGCAGCAGCGCCACCAACTGCTAGAAATGTATCACGTAAGGCCAGTGCGGCAGTGAAACTTTGCAAAGCAGCTTGGTTCAGTGGCATTTGCAAGGGTTGCAACAAGGTTGCGGCAAAGTTGCCATGCTGTGTTGACCATTCTCGCCCCCGCCGGCCAATACCTGCGGTTTGCGCATGTGCTAAAATCCAGCAAGGCCCGGCTGCGGTTTCTGCTCGCCGTCGGGCTTCTGCATTTGTGCTGTCGATCGTATCGAATACGATCCGATCATAACCAGCAGGCCAAGCGGTCATTATTTCAGCAAGGCTTCTGCGGCAATGGCAGCATAAGCTTCAACCCCAAACAGATTGATCACACCAAATAACATCACAGCAGCGGCTGCCATCAATACAACATAATGTAATGCAGGAATTTTGCCTGTTAACGGCTCGGCCTCGTCGCCAAAATACATGTAGTGGATGATGCGCAGATAATAAAACGCACCGATGACAGAGGCAATTACACCTGCAATCGCCAACCACGCCATATCCGCCTCAATCGCAGCTTTCAGTACATAAAATTTGCCAAAGAACCCAACCAGTGGTGGAATGCCTGCAAGGGAGAACATCAAGATGGCAAGCGCTGCCGCACGGGCAGGTTCAACCCTAGAATATTGGCCAAGGGCTGAAATATCTGTGATCGCATTACCATCACGTTCCATATTCAAAATAAAGGCAAATGTGCCGATATTCATCACCACGTAGATCGCCATGTAAATCAATAAAGCTTGTACGCCTGTTTCAGTACCTGCGGCCAGCCCCATCAGGGCGAACCCCATGTGAGAGATAGATGAATAAGCCATCAGACGTTTGATATTGGTTTGCCCGATCGCAGCAATTGCCCCCAAAAACATAGAACCAACAGAAAGCAAAGCAATGATCTGTGTCCAGTCCGCTTGTGCCTCAGGAAATGCATCATGCAATACACGCGCGAACAAACAAGCTGCAGCAACTTTGGGCGCTGTGGCAAAAAATGCTGTCACAGGTGTGGGTGAACCTTCGTAAACATCAGGCGTCCACATATGAAACGGTACCGCAGAAACCTTGAACGCCATGCCAGCACATAAAAACACCAAGCCAAAGATCATGCCAAGGCTAAGGTGCCCATCCGTGATCGTAGAAGCGATACCACTGAATGTGGTTGTTCCAGAAAAGCCGTAAATCAGTGATGCGCCATAGAGCAAAATACCTGAAGATAGCGCGCCAAGGACAAAGTACTTCAAACCTGCTTCAGTTGAACGCAGGCTGTCACGGCGAAACGCGGCAACGACATATAAAGCAAGAGATTGCAGTTCCAACCCCATGTAGAGCGCCATTAAATCGCCCGCTGACACCATCATCATCATGCCCAATGTCGCCAGTGCAATCAGGATTGGATATTCAAACTTAAACAGGTTGTTCTTTTGCAAATAGTCCTTGCTGAGTAGAATAATCACCGCACTTGCCAGAAGCATTATCACCTTGGCATAGCGCGCGAAACCATCGTCGATGAACGCGCCATTAAAAGCAGAACTTGCCCCCGCAGGTGCCATCGCAATGACAACAGCCAAAACCACAAGCACAATAGCCGTCATCCAAAACACTGCATTAGCGCGTTTGTCTTTGCCAAAATAGACCGAGAACATCAGGGCAGCCATCGCGTAGATCGCCAAAATCAGCTCTGGCAGAACCGTATTTAGATCAGTGCCAATCATCATTTCAACAACCTCTAATTTTGCGCCAGAACGGCCTGAGCGACCGCCTGTGCAGATGTTACGTTTTCAAGCAGTGCATCAACCGACGGGCCGATGATATCCAGAACCAATGCAGGGTATATGCCCAGCAGTAAGGTCATGATCACCAACGGGGTCATCATCAACCGTTCGCGGGTGTTCATATCTGTGATCGTTTTCAGGCTTTCCTTGATCAAATCACCAAACACTACACGGCGGTATAGCCACAGCGCGTAAGCAGCCGACAAGATCACACCTGATGTGGCCCCAAAAGCAATCCATGTGTTGGCTTTAAAGGCTGCAATCAGTGTCAGAAATTCACCGACAAAGCCCGATGTGCCCGGCAGACCGACATTGGCCATGGTAAAGAACATGAAAATCAGCGCATAGGCAGGCATACGAATAGCAAGGCCACCATAAGCATCAATCTCACGGGTATGCATCCGGTCATAAATAACACCAACACCCAAGAAGAGTGCGCCAGAAATAAAGCCGTGTGATAGCATTTGGTAGATAGCGCCATCCAGCCCTTGTTTGTTCAGAGCGAATATCCCCATTGTCACGAAACCCATATGGGCCACAGATGAATAAGCGATGAGTTTCTTCATATCCTTTTGCATCATCGCCACAAGTGATGTGTAGATGATTGCGATCACAGATAAAGTCATCACAAAAGTCGCCAGAAGATCAGAGGCTACTGGGAACATTGGTAAGCTGAACCGCAAAAAACCGTAGCCACCCATTTTCAGCAAAATGGCAGCCAGAACCACAGAGCCCGCCGTTGGCGCTTGAACGTGCGCGTCCGGCAGCCAAGTATGTACAGGCCACATCGGCATTTTCACAGCAAAGCTGGCAAAGAAAGCCAAGAACAGCAAGGTTTGCAGGCCACCGACAATTTGGAAACCCAGAACAGTCATTGGCGCGTAGCTAAACTCGTGATTCAGCAAAGTTGGTATATCAGTTGTTCCGGCTTCCATCCACATTGCGATCATTGCAACCAGCATCAAAACAGAGCCAAGCAGCGTATAAAGGAAGAACTTAAATGCAGCATAAATGCGATCTTTACCGCCCCAGATACCCACAATCAGGAACATCGGGATTAGGCCAGCTTCAAACACTACATAAAATAAAACCAGATCCAGCGCACAAAACACTGCAATCATCAAGCTTTCCAGTACCAAGAACATAATCATATATTCCTTGACCCGTGTGGTCACGCCCCAACAAGCACCAATCACGATAGGCATCAAGAATGTGGTCAGCATAACAAACAGCACACTGATGCCATCAATACCGATTTTATAATTTAGCCCGGCCAACCACTGACGTTCTTCCACCATTTGAAAGCCCGTATTACTGGGATCGAAATCAGAATATATTGCTGTTGCTGAAATCACAAAAGTAGCAATAGTTGTCATAAGCGCCAATATCTTGGCATTACGTTGGGCATATTCATCATTGCCGCGCAGGAATACCACCAGAATAGCAGCCCCCAGCATCGGCAAGAAGGTGATTATTGACAGAAGATTTTCCATTAATGTGCGCTCCCGCCGATGATCATCCATGTGATAATGGCGACTAATCCAATAAATATAGCAAAGGCATAGTGATAGACATAACCCGATTGTGCACGCCCGGCCATGCGGGTAATCCAAGGGATAATCCCCATTGCTAACCCGTTGATAGTACCGTCAATAACTTTACCATCGCCCTGTTTCCAAAGAAACGTGCCTAGTGCCTTGGCGGGGCGGATAAAGATGATGTCATATAGCTCATCAAAGTACCATTTGTTTAGCAAGAAAGTATAAAGCCCGCGTTGTTGTTTGGCCAAAGCAGCAGGCGCGTCAGGTTTCCAGATATACATAATCCACGATAAGACAAAGCCTGCAAGCATTGCAAAGAAAGGCGCGGTTTTCACCCAAGTCGCCACACCATGTGCATCATGGATCACATGATTGGTTTCATGGTTTTCATAAATCGCAGTACCAAACCATTCCTGATAGTGATGGCCAAAGAAATCGCCATGCCAGATCATACCTGCAAACACAGCACCAAGTGCTAGGATTCCCAACGGGATCAGCATTGTCAACGGACTTTCATGAGCGTTCTCATGGGTATGATGATCACCGCGTTCTGTGCCGTAGAAAGTCATGAAAATCAGGCGCCAAGAATAGAAACTTGTCATCGCAGCAGCAATCACCAGCATATAGAAAGCATAGCGCGCCACACCTTCACCGCCAGCAAAGGCACTTTCAATAATAGCGTCTTTTGATAAAAACCCAGCAAAGCCAATAGGCGTATCGCCCATTGCAAAGAGCGTGGCAGGAATACCCACACCCGTGATCGCCAAAGTACCGATCATCATTGCCGCAAAAGTAAATGGGATTTTTTTGCGCAGATTACCATAATTACGCATGTCTTGTTCGTGGTGCATTGCATTGATCACAGAACCTGCACCTAAAAATAACATCGCTTTAAAGAACGCGTGTGTAAACAAATGGAACATCGCCACGCCATATGCGCCCACACCTGCGGCCACAAACATGTAGCCCAATTGCGAGCAGGTAGAGTAGGCTATCACCCGTTTGATGTCATTTTGCACAAGGCCAACAGTGGCTGCAAAAAATGCAGTGGTGGCCCCGATAAAGATGATAAAGTTCGGAGTGAACTCGGCATATTCCAACAATGGTGACAAACGGCAGACCATAAAGACACCAGCCGTTACCATCGTTGCTGCATGGATCAGCGCAGACACAGGCGTTGGGCCTTCCATTGCGTCAGGCAACCATGTGTGCAGCATTAATTGTGCAGATTTACCCATCGCCCCGATGAACAACAGCATTGTGATCACTTCCAGCGCATTCATATCCCAGCTCAGGAAATGCAGCGTCTGCTTGGACAGGCTTTGCGCATTATGTGGATCAAGAACTTCTGAAAAGTTAATGCTGTCAGTCAGATAAAACAGCCCGAAGATACCCAATGCAAAGCCAAAATCACCGACACGGTTGACGATAAAGGCTTTCATCGCGGCGGCCCCAGCACTTGGCTTGCGGTAATAGAAACCGATCAGCAAGTAAGAGGCCACGCCCACGCCTTCCCAACCAAAGAACATTTGCAACAGATTGTCAGATGTCACCAGCATCAGCATGGCAAACGTAAAGAATGATAGGTAAGCAAAGAAGCGCGGTTTATAGCTTTCGCCCTTTTTCCACTGCGGGTCTTTATCCATGTAGCCCCATGAATATAAGTGAACCAGGGCTGAAACCGTATTGATCACTACCAACATCACCGCCGTTAAGCGGTCAACGCGAATGGCCCAGTCAGACGATAATGTGCCACTTTCAACCCAACGGAATAAAGTGACAATCTCAGTTTCACCATGAAACGTCATGAAGATCATCCAAGACAGGATTGCTGACAAGAACAATGATCCGGTTGAAACCATCAGGGCAGCTTTTTCACCAATAAATTTGTGGCCGAAGCCGCAAATCAGGGAACCGACTAGGGGTGCGAATAAAACGATCGTTTCCATGAGTGCGCTTAACCTTTCATCACATTCACATCTTCCACCGCGATGGTACCGCGGTTACGGAAGAAACAAACTAAAATAGCCAATCCGATGGCCGCTTCAGCGGCAGCAACGGTTAGCACAAACAGGGTAAAAATCTGCCCGACCAAATCGTGTAAGTGGGTTGAGAAAGCCACAAAGTTGATATTCACCGCCAGTAGCATCAATTCAATTGACATCAAGATGACGATGATATTTTTGCGGTTCACGAAAATGCCGAAAATACCAATGGTAAACAGCACCGCTGCGACCGCTAAGTAATGTTCTAATGTAATCATAGCCCCTGCCCCGATTTAACGTCTTTCAATTCCATAGCATCCTTTGGATCTCGTAAGATCTGATCCGCGATCACTTGGCGCTTCACATCCTTACGATGGCGCAGCGTCAGTACAATAGCACCGATCATCGCCACCAACAGGATCATGCCCGATGCTTGGAACATGTAGATATAATCTGTGTAGATCAATTTACCCAAAGCAATGGTATTATGCGTCTCGGCCATGTCAGGTGTAACCGCGGCGCGCAATGCCTGTGCATCTTCGGCAAAATTCCAATGACCAAACAACAAGCCGAGTTCCATCAGTAATATAGCACCGATGAGCAGACCAAGTGGTAGGTATTTTGACAGGCCTGAGCGTAATTCAACAAAATCCACATCTAACATCATCACAACGAAAAGGAAGAGAACCGCGACAGCACCGACATAAACGATTGCCAGCAGCATCGCGACATATTCAGCCCCCATCAGCACAAACAGACCCGCGGCGCTGAAAAAAGCCAGGATCAACCACAACACTGAGTGCACTGGATTACGTGACAGAACCACTAACAAGCCAGAGGCTACTGCGGTACATGCAAACAGATAAAAAGCGATGACTATGAAATCCATTATATCAGTTCCTTTCTATCTGTACGGTGCGTCAAGTTCGATGTTCCGCGCAATTTCCGCTTCCCATCGTTCACCGTTCGCCAATAATTTGTCTTTGTCATAGAACAGCTCTTCACGGGTTTCCGTTGCGAACTCAAAGTTCGGGCCTTCTACGATGGCATCCACTGGACAAGCTTCTTGGCAGAAACCGCAATAGATACATTTGGTCATATCGATGTCGTAACGCGTGGTACGCCGACTGCCGTCATCGCGCGGTTCGGCATCAATCGTGATGGCCTGCGCCGGGCAAATCGCTTCGCACAATTTACACGCAATACAGCGCTCTTCACCGTTGGCGTAACGACGCAACGCATGTTCACCACGAAAACGTGGGCTGAGCGGACCTTTTTCATGCGGGTAGTTCAGCGTGTATTTCGGTTTGAAAAAATACTTCATCCCCAATTGGAACCCTTTCAGGATATCCATCAGCAGAAAGTAAGATATGCGGCGTTTTAATGAATGTGCCATGATTTAACCCCCCGTAGTCCAGCGGATATAGAAACCGCCAAAAGCTTCGTATTGTACAAAGAAAGCCACTAAAACGATCCAGCCCAACGACATCGGCAGGAAGACTTTCCAACCCAAGCGCATCAACTGGTCATAGCGAAAGCGTGGCACGATGGCTTTGACCATCGCAAACAAGAAAAAGAAGAAACACATTTTTCCGATGAACCACAACGGGCTGTCTGGAATGCCCGGGATCGGAGATAACCAGCCGCCAAAGAACAGCAGTGCTGTTAATGCACACATCAGCCAGATCGCGATATATTCGCCAGCCATATATAACAGAAACGGGGTCGACGAGTATTCAACCTGATACCCTGCCACCAGCTCTGATTCTGCTTCAGGCAAATCAAATGGCGGACGATTGGTTTCGGCCAAAGCCGAGATAAAGAACAGGATAACCATCGGGAAATGCGGTAACCAGTACCAATTCAGAAAACCGTAATCACCTTTTTGGGCCATCACTATGTCCACCAGACTTAAAGAGCCTGTAGACAAGATCACACCCACGATGATGAAACCGATGGAAACTTCATAAGAAATCATTTGAGCAGCAGAGCGCAACGCACCTAGAAACGGGTATTTTGAATTCGAAGCCCAGCCGCCCATAATCACGCCATAAACTTCAAGCGAGGACATCGCGAAGATATAAAGTACAGCGACATTCAAATTGGCCAGAATAAGGTTTTCTGAAAACGGGATCACCGCCCATGAGATTACGGACAGGATAAAACCCACTAATGGTGCCAGTAAAAACACAGTTTTATCTGCACCCGCGGGAATAATCACCTCTTTAAAGATGTATTTTGCCGCGTCTGCCACGGTTTGTAAAATACCCCAAGGCCCAACCACGTTTGGCCCCCGGCGCATTTGTACCGCAGCCCAAATCTTACGATCCGCATAGACCAAAACCAGAAGGCTGATCATCACAAACGCAATGAGCATCAGGCTCTGCCCGACTATCATCAGGAAAATCCCTAAGTTTGATGAGAAAAATTCTGCCATATCCCGTTCCTTAAACCATCGGTATGTTATGTGCGGTGCAATTTTCCACCGTCACTTCAGCATCAATTGTATGGCGCCCACCGGGGTGCGCGTTCGAAAGCGTGTAAATCGCATTACCAGCCCAGATGCCTTTATCTTCTTCAGTGACATTAATCTGAATGCGCCCTGCAAACCCATAACCACGGATCAGCGTGTATTGCGCAGCCGCACATTCTACATAAGCCAGCACATCATTAGGCGTACGCGGGTTGCGCAAAGTGACAACCATATTCACCAGCTCAGGCTTCATCAGGCGGGTATCCACATTGATATATTCCAAAGCACCTGCCGGAGCTTTGGAGATTTCTTGACCCTTGGGTGTACAGGCAATCAGCAAGCCAATTGTGGCCAACAATGCAAATACATATGTCATTTGACTTAGGATCACACCCATTACTCCGCCGCCACGGGCGTTGATTTACGCGCTTTTACATTAGCGGAGAGCTCTGCCATTACTTCAGAGGCCCGTGCAATCGGATTGGTTAAGAAGTAATCGTTGATCGCATTACTGAACGCCTTACCTTTGAGGGCTTTTGGCTTGATTGCTTTCCATTGATTGGTCGGTACTATATCGATTGCCGCTAGATGCGGGAATTCAGCAAACAAGGTACTGCGTAATTGTGCCAGACTGTCATAAGGCAAGGTTTGCCCCAGTTCAGCCGACAAAGCCCGCAAGATCGCCCAGTTTTCTTTTGCGTCCCCCGGTGCAAAGCCAGCACGCGCAGCCATTTGAACACGGCCTTCGGTATTGACGAAAATGCCGCTTTCTTCTGTATAAGTAGCCCCCGGCAAGATCACATCAGCGCGGTGCGCCCCGCGGTCACCGTGACTGCCTTGGTAAATGACAAACGGGTTATCTGCAATTTCCACTTCGTCCGCACCAAGGTTAAACACCACTTGCGCGTCTTTCAGTGCAGCTTTCATACCGCCTTTGGTGGTGAAATCAATGTCCATACCGCCAACACGCGATGCCGCTGTGTGCAGCACCATCAATTTGGAATTCGAGTTCTCAGCCAGTTGCATCGCCGCTGCCAGAACCGCTTCCCCGTCCGTTCCTTGAATAGCTCCTTGACCAATGATCACAAGACTAGGCGCTTTCTTGGTTGCGGCCGTAATCTTCTTTTGTGTCAGGCTTTCAAGCGCTGCACGATCCGTTCCCACGTGGGCATAAGGGAAAGTCAGATCAACCGCCTCACCCAGCAGAGCAATATTCGCTCCGCGCGACCACGCTTTGCGCAAGCGCGCGTTCAAAACCGGGGCTTCATGGCGCGGATTAGTGCCGATCAACTGGATCATTTCAGCGGCATCAATATCTTCGATCATCGCTGTGCCCACATAGGCACCACGGTTACCACTTGGCAGTTTGGCGCCATCCACACGACATTCAACCTTACCGCCCAAACCAGACACAAGCGTTTTAAGCGCGTACATCGCTTCGACAGAAGCAAGATCACCAGCAAGGGCTGCAACTTTTTTACCCTTTACAGCTTTCGCAATCGTTGCAAAAGCCTCATCCCAAGATGCCGGTTTTAATTTACCGTTCTTTTTCACATAAGGCTGATCAAGACGTTGACGGCGCAAACCATCCCAGATGAAACGTGCTTTATCAGATAGCCATTCTTCGTTCACACCGTCATGATTGCGCGGTACAATCCGCATCACTTCACGGCCTTTGGTATCCACACGAATGTTCGAGCCAAGCGCGTCCATCACATCAATGGTTTCAGTTTTCTTCAATTCCCAAGGTCGCGCTGAAAACGCGTAAGGTTTTGAGGTTAATGCCCCAACCGGACAAAGATCAATGATATTGCCTTGTAATTCGCTGTCTAATGTTTGGTTCAGGTAAGTTGTGATTTCAGCGTCTTCACCGCGACCTGTCTGGCCCATAACGGCAAGTCCGGCAACTTCAGAGGTAAACCGCACACAGCGCGTGCATGAGATACAGCGCGTCATTGTGGTGGCAACTAATGGGCCTAAATCCAGATCGTCCACCGCGCGTTTAGGTTCACGAAAACGGGAAAAATCAACGCCATATGCCATTGCCTGATCTTGCAAATCGCATTCCCCGCCTTGATCACAGATAGGGCAATCCAGCGGGTGGTTAATCAGTAGAAACTCCATCACCCCTTCACGGGCTTTTTTAACCATCGGCGAAGTGGTTTTGACCACTGGCAGCTGGCCTTCAGGGCCAGGTCGTAAATCGCGGACCTGCATTGCACAAGAAGCCGCAGGTTTCGGCGGGCCGCCGACAACCTCAACCAGACACATACGGCAATTGCCTGCAATCGTCAGGCGTTCATGGTAACAGAAACGCGGCACTTCGATACCGGCCACTTCACAAGCCTGCAACAAGGTCATTGCCCCATCGACTTCGACTTCAATTTCATCGATGATTAGTTTGCGTAGATCAGACATGCGCGTTACTCCGCTGCAACCGCAGAAACGCGGCCAGTCCGTTTGTGTTTAATACGATCTTCAATCTCATTGCGGTAATGGCGGATCAGACCTTGAATAGGCCATGCGGCCGCATCCCCCAAGGCACAAATGGTGTGGCCTTCAACCTGTTTGGTTACATCCAGCAACATATCAATTTCTTCTGGTTCGGCTTCACCTGTGACCAGACGTTCCATCACCCGCATCATCCAGCCAGTGCCTTCACGGCACGGTGTACACTGCCCGCAGCTTTCATGTTTGTAAAATTTTGACAGACGCCAGATGGCTTTGATTACATCCACGCTTTCATCCATTACGATGACGGCAGCGGTACCCAAACCAGAGCGTTGGTTGCGCAACCAGTCAAAATCCATAATCGCTTCGCCGCAAATATCCGCAGGCAATAGTGGCACTGATGAGCCACCCGGAATGACCGCTTTCAGGTTCTTCCAGCCACCACGCACCCCGCCACAATGGCGTTCGAGCAGTTCTTGCAAGGGAATAGACATCGCTTCTTCCACCACACAAGGGTTGTTAACGTGACCTGATATAGCAAACAACTTAGTACCTGCATTGTTTTCACGTCCAAAAGAGCTGAACCAGTCAGGGCCTCGGCGTAAAATAGTCGGCACCACAGCAATGCTTTCCACGTTATTCACTGTGGTCGGGCAGCCATATAGGCCAGCCCCCGCAGGGAACGGCGGCTTCATGCGCGGCATGCCTTTTTTACCTTCTAAACTTTCTAGCAATGCGGTTTCTTCACCGCAAATATAAGCCCCTGCCCCGTGAGACAGATAAAGATCGAAATCCCATCCGGATTTGGCAGCGTTCTTACCTAAAAGTCCCGCATCGTAACATTCATCAATTGCGACCTGTAAAGCTTCACGTTCACGGATAAATTCGCCACGTATATAGATGTAGCAAGCGTTAGCGCCCATTGCAAATGATGCAATCAGCGCACCTTCGATCAGCGTATGCGGATCATTGCGCATAATCTCGCGGTCTTTACATGTGCCCGGTTCACTCTCGTCGGCATTAATCACCAGGTAAGCTGGGCGACCATCGCTTTCTTTGGGCATGAACGACCATTTTAAGCCAGTTGGAAAACCCGCGCCACCACGGCCACGCAGGCCGGATTTTTTCATCTCGCCGACGATCCAGTCGCGACCTTCTTTGATAAACTTCGCAGTGCCTGACCAATGGCCACGTTTTTTCGCGCCCTTAAGACTACGGTCGTGCTGGCCATAGAGGTTGGTAAATATCCGGTCTTTATCTGCGAGCATGCCCGTCTATCCTTTAATCTTGGTCCGATTTCCAGACCTGAAACAATACAACCATCGCCCAGAGGAGCGCGGCCATTGCGGCAAAATCGAACAGAAACGCATAGCGTATTGGCAGTCCGATCTTTCCGCCGATCCAACTGGCCCCCATCCAACCGACCATCGCTACAAAAATAACGATCGCGGCAACCTGCGCTTTACGCTTCGGGTCACGAGCCAATTTTACGTCCTTCACGCAAATTTATTTGCGCTTCTTCTTGGAAAATTCCGTATCGTCACCTTTGGCTAGAATTTTCGCTTGTGCCATCCAGTCATCCCGCTCGATGCGGCCTTTAAATTTCAACTGGTCGTCTACTTTTTTAATCTCGGTCATTTTCCAAGCTGCGACTTGGTCATATTGATAAATGCCGATTTCATTTAATGTTTGTTCAAGTTTTGGGCCAACACCAGAGATCAATTTCAAATCATCTATTTTGGCTGGTGGTTTACGGTAAAACTTTGTTGGTGCTTTTTTTGCAGTTGTCTTTTTGGCCGTTACTGGCTTTTTAGCAGCAGCAGGTTTTGCCTTAGCGGCCGCAACTTTTTTTGCAGCTGGTTTCTTTGCAGCCGCCGTTTTTGTTTTCGCCGCAGATGTCGTTTTTGCCACTGTTTTCTTTGCCGCTGGTTTTTCTGAGGCAGCTTGCGCTGCGGGCATTGTTTTATCAGCTGTTACGCTTACAGCCGCAGTTGACACGGCCGTCCCGGACGCAGGAATATCAGCGATGCAAAAGATAACTTTCAACAACCACCCAGCAATTAGAAACGCGAAAAGTCCTGCAAAAGCAGCAAGAACGCCCGGCGCGCCCAGCCAGCCAATACCTGCCGAAGCCACGAAGATACCGAATGCGAAAGCCAAAAGCCAACACACGATTGCACAAGGTGTGATACCTGTAGATGAGTTATTTTGTGTCATATTCATCTCCCCTCAGAGAACCAGCATATTAGCTGGCTTTTGATTTTGCAGTTTTATTACGCGGCTTCAGTATTGGCACTTCATCGCCTTGAATGCGTTTGATAGTATCGTCATATTTCAAAGCCAGACTTACCGAAGTATTGTGATCATATTCACCCGAATTCATTTCAGTCAATGTGGTCAATCCACTAAGCGGTTCTGCTGCATAACGTCCGTTTTGCGGCCCCGGTGTTGGCACTTTGCCATCGTTCAAGTCTTCAAGAATTTGAATAAAGCTTTCTGCGGTCAGGTCTTCATAAAAATCTTTCCCAATCTGAACCATTGGCGCGTTGGTACAAGCCCCAAGGCATTCAACCTCTTCCCAGCTGAACTTACCATCTTTTGAGATTTGATGTGCGTTAGGCGCAATGCGGTCCACGCAAATTCCGATCAAATCTTCCGCGCCACAAATCATACAAGACAATGTTCCGCAAACCTGAATATGGGCCACATTACCCACCGGTTGCAATTGGAACATGAAATAGAACGTGGCAACTTCCAGCACCCGAATGTAATCCATATCCAGCATGTCAGCAACAGTTTCAATTGCAGGCTTTGAAAGCCAGCCCTCTTGTTCTTGAGCGCGCCACAACAACGGAATTACAGCAGAGGCTTGGCGCCCTTTAGGGAACTTAGCGATTTGGCTCTTAGTCCATTTTTTATTGGCAGTGGTGAAAGCAAAACTTTCAGGTTGTGTATGATGTAGACGACGCAATGACATTACAATGACCCGTTGCTAGAGATGGCTGCGAGGATCAAAACCATCGCAATAACTGTTAATACCCCAGCCGTTAAGTGGGTTCCATATGGTTTGCCTTGCCGGGCGTAAATGGCCGCATCAAAAAGCGCCATAAAGCTTGCCGCTGACAGCCACGCCAGCAACACTATGAAATCCGCATAGTAGGCTGCAAAAAGAGAGAAGCCAAAAATCGCGATATAGCGCCCCAACATGACATTTGGTAATTGTTCTAATTCATGGCTTAAGCGAGCCAATCCAGCAATTGGATTATATATGCAAATGCAAGCAATTACGCCGGTTACGGCAACACCGAACCAGACAAGACCAAGAGCTGCAATCTCAATAGAACTCACCTGTCAATCTCCCCAAACACCACATCAAGTGAACCGATAATCGCGGCAACATCTGCCAACTGGTGACCTTTACAAATGTGATCCATGGCCGCCAGATGCAAGAAACCCGGCGCGCGAATTTTAGCTTTATAAGGTTTGTTTGATCCATCTGAAACAAGATAGACGCCAAATTCACCTTTGGGGGCTTCAACACAGGCATAAACTTCGCCTTCGGGCACATGAAAACCTTCGGTATAAAGTTTAAAGTGATGGATTAAAGCTTCCATTGAAGTTTTCATATCACCACGTGAGGGTGGTGTCAGTTTACCACGGGCAAGCACATCCCCCGTAGACTCTTCCAATTTCTTGATCGCCTGTTGCATGATTGACAGGCTTTCACGCATTTCTTGCATACGGCACAGGTAACGGTCATAACAATCACCGTTTGTACCCACAGGGATTTGAAATTCAAATTCGTCATAACATTCATAAGGCTGCGCCCGACGCAAATCCCATGCCATGCCAGAGCCGCGCACCATCACACCAGAGAAACCCCAATCAAGGGCCTCTTGCTCTGAGATCACCGCGATATCCACATTACGTTGTTTGAAAATACGGTTTTCCGTAAGCAAGCCGTCAATGTCATCCAGTATTTCAGGGAACTCAAAGGTCCACTGCATGATGTCATCCAGCAATTCTTGTGACAGGTCTTGATGCACGCCACCTGGGCGAAAATACGCCGCGTGAAGTCGCGCGCCAGAGGCCCGTTCATAGAATTCCATCAGTATTTCACGTTGCTCAAAACCCCAAAGCGGCGGGGTTAACGCGCCGACATCCATCGCCTGCGTAGTGACATTCAAGATGTGGTTCAGAATACGGCCTATTTCACAGTAAAGCACACGGATCAAGCTGGCGCGGCGCGGCACTTCCACACCCGTCAATTTTTCGATAGCCAAACACCAAGCATGTTCCTGGTTCATCGGGCAAACATAATCCAACCGATCAAAATACGGTAAGTTTTGCAGATATGTGCGGCTTTCCATCAGCTTTTCAGTACCGCGGTGCAAGAGGCCGATATGGGGGTCACAGCGTTCTACTATTTCGCCATCCAGTTCCAAAATCAGACGTAAAACGCCGTGAGCCGCAGGGTGTTGCGGGCCAAAGTTGATGTTGAAATTGCGGATACGCTGTTCGCCGGTTTTGGCGTCTTTGAAGTTACCGTCCATTATTTGGTTCCTTCACTTACTTTGACCAATTCATAAGATATGGATTGGCTTGGATTTTTAAAGAGATACACTGCCAATAACATTGCATTCAATGTAATAGCAAAAAGTACGGATAGCTCAGTCATAAATTCCATCACTTCGCCTCTACTTTATCATCACCAGGCAGGATATATTTTGCCCCTTCCCACGGTGACATGAAATCGAACTGGCGGTATTCCTGCACCAGCGACACAGGTTCATAAACCACGCGCTTGGCGACCTCGTCATAACGGCACTCAGTGTAACCCGTTGTCGGGAAATCTTTGCGCAACGGATAACCGCGAAAACCGTAATCTGTCAGGATACGGCGCAAATCAGGGTGATCAGAAAACAAGATGCCATACATATCGAACACTTCGCGCTCGAACCAATTCGCGGACGGGTGCACTTCGCAAATTGAAGGCACGACCTGATCTTCAGCAACAAGTGCTTTAATGCGAATACGGTGGTTCATGTACATCGACAAGAAATGATAAACCATCTCAAAGCGCTTTGCAGCAGATGGAAAATCCACCGCTGTGATGTCAACTAATGTTGAGAACTTACAACTTCGGTTGGTGCGTAAAAACTCGATGAATTTGGGCAATGCAGCAGGCACAACCTCCATCACCAACTCACCTAAGGAATTCACCTCAAAACCGACAACCGCATCTGATTGCTTACTTTGGATCAAAGCGCCCAGGTCTTGTAATTCGTCTGACATCAATCCCTACCTTACAATCGTGCCCGTGCGGCGAATTTTACGCTGCAACTGCAACAGGCCATATAACAATGCTTCCGCAGTTGGCGGACAGCCCGGCACATAAACATCTACTGGCACAATACGATCACAGCCACGCACAACAGAATAACTGTAGTGGTAATAACCGCCACCATTCGCGCAAGATCCCATTGACAGCACATAACGCGGCTCTGGCATTTGGTCATAAACCTTGCGCAGTGCCGGTGCCATTTTATTCGTCAACGTTCCTGCCACAATCATCAAATCAGATTGGCGCGGACTAGCACGTGGCGCGGTACCGAAACGTTCCATATCATAACGCGGCATCGCACAATGCATCATTTCAACGGCACAACACGCCAGGCCAAAAGTCATCCAGTGCAAAGAGCCTGTACGTGCCCAGTTGATAATATCAGCCGTAGAGGTCAGCAAAAAGCCTTGATCTTGCAATTGGCGATTAAGGGCAGCTGTCGCCACCTCTTTATCGACCCCCGCAGAGTTAAGTGATGTCGCTACTCCCATTCCAAGGCTCCCTTTTTCCACTCATAAGCAAAGCCAACGGTCAACACCCCCAAGAAAGCCAGCATTGACCAGAAACCTAAGGTGCCCACATATTGAAAACTTGCAGCCCATGGAAACAGAAACGCCACTTCTAGGTCAAAGATGATAAAAAGGATAGCAACCAGGTAAAAACGAATGTCGAACTTCATTCGGGCATCATCAAAGGCATTAAAACCACACTCATAAGCCGAAATTTTTTCAGGGTCAGGACTGCGTATCGCGATGATAACCGCAGCCAGTATAAGGACAAGGCCAAGGGCCGCAGCAATGCCTAAAAATACAAGGACAGGCAAATACTCTCTTAACAGGTCTTCCAACGGCTACTCCCATTCTTCGTTTTGCGGTCGTGGAACAGTTCTTTAGTTGGTTTACCCCTGCACTATAGTAAGGTCAACAGAAGCAGGGCTTGTTTTACAGGTTTTCTGACAGTAAAATCAGCTTGTGCAATGATTTAAGCTCAGTAGAGAAATAGAGTGGCAGAAAACATGTATTTTTATAACACCCCTGTCTTGAAAACTTTTTAGTTATTGTGAAACAGAATCCTCCAAAGAATCCGATTACCAGTTGTTTTTTTCTGGGTATCGGCGCGCAGAAATCCGGCACCTCATGGTTGAATACTTATTTAAAATCACACTCAGAGGTGTTTGTTCCACCGATAAAAGAAATGCATTTTTTTGGAAACCGTGAAAATCCAAACCTTAAATTTTTCGAACGACAAGTTGCTTTTCAAGAAGTGGTGACAGCTTTTACAGGACAGAGAAATACAAAACGCATCAAATCACTGGAAACCAGAATATCTATGCAAGGTGATATCACAAAATACAAACGCTACTTTCAAAATCGATTAACCACAGAAAAAACCTACGGTGAAATCAGCCCGAGCTACGCCTATATGGATAAAAGTGAGCTTGCCGAAATCCAAAACCATTTCCCTGATGCCAAGATCATTTTCCTGATGCGAAACCCTGTTGCGCGGGCATGGTCACAAATGCGATTTTCACATATCAAAGACACCCGTGAGGAATTATATGAAAAAGCACTTATACGCATGGCCGAGTCTGGGTATATTCAGCGCTGCAATTATAGATTAACTATCGAAAATCTCATATCGGTATTTCCGCGCAATCAAATTCATTTTGAGTTTTTTGAACGGTTATTTACTCAAAACGCAGTGGATCGGATTTGTGACTTTCTTGGCGTTACACATCAAAAGGCCGATTTATATCGTAAGCAGAATGTGGCAAACAATATCCCGCTTCCGCAAGGTTTGCGTCATGATATGGCCGAGATACTCAGGCCGCAATACACATTCGCAAATCATTTCTTCAATTCTGATCTGCCGCAAAAATGGCACAATGAATTTATCGCATAGTGGTGCATTTTATAGGCACCAACTGCCGCGCTTACCGCCATTATAAGCCCGCGCCAATCCTTTAGAGATCATATGTGTCTGCACGTTTTTTCCGTTTATCTGCAGCGTGATCAAGTCCCGGTTATATTTATCTTTACCGTTTTGTTTGATTTCGATTGTATGGGCTTGCCACAACATCACGCGCAATGCCCATGTGGCCCGCATAGCCAAGATAAATTCAGCGACACAGCGCGCATTCATTTCAGGGCTGTCATAGCCCATGATACGACCGCGAGCCAGGCCATGTTCTGAGCAATTGATTTCAACCGTATCGCCATCCAACACCAACATGACATCACAACCGCTTTGGCCTTTCAATTTTCCATTCACAACATCAATAATACCAGGTGTAAAAAGTAATAAGGCGATAGCGATAATCAGACTGCTGCTGACCCCGATATGTCGCATAGCCTAAGCTCCAGCCTGAAAGGCCGCAGTCACCTCTTCGCGAATGATCAATGCCAGCAGGTCACAATCTTTCAAGCTAAAGGTTAACGGCAAGCGCATATCCAAAAGCCCCGCGAGCACCCGATCAGTTTGTGGCATGTCTTGCGCATCCACATAACGCCAACTATCATGGCGCGAGGTAAAGCCGACCGGTACATCGCTGCCAAACCACTTTAGTTCCACCCCACGTGCAGCGCAACGTTTCTGCACTTCGTGAACTTTGACTTTATCCCAGCCAGGCAATGTAAATTGAAAAGATGACGCCACATAATATTCTTTTTCAGGGCGGGCGGGCAACCGCAGGCCTGTAACATTTTGCAACCCAGCTTCCATCCGCCGGTACCGGTCATTCCAGTTTTGCGCTTGTTGATCCAGCCTCGCCAGCTGCGGTCGTAAAATCGCGGCACGTAGATTATCCATACGCCCTGAACAGTTTGGTGTATCCAAAGATATATCTTCAAATATTGCATCAGGAGCACCGGCTTTATGACTGCCATAAAGCATATATGATCCGGACAGCATTGTTGCCCGCGCCATCACTTGCGCATCATCGGTAATCAGTAAACCGCCTTCGCCAGAGTTAATGTGTTTAAAGGTTTGCGTTGAATAGCACCCCACAATCCCGTGTCGACCACTTGGCACCCCATGCCATTTGGCACCCATCGTATGAGCACAATCTTCGATCACTTGCACAGCTGCCGTATCGCAAATTGCCATCAAAGCGTCCATATCCACGATATGCCCACGCATATGGCTTAACATCAGGTAACGCGCGCCAGTGGATGCTATTTTAAGCCTCAGGTCATCCAGATCCATCACCAGATCATCAGTCACCTCGACAAACACCGGCACCCCACCCGCATTAACAATTGCCCCTGGCACTGGAGCCAGTGTGAAGCCATTTGTCAGCACCTTGTCGCCTTGCCCTAAACCTACCGCGCGCAAAGCCGTGGCCAGCGCATAACCACCAGAGGCGACAGATAAACAGAACTCTGCCCCTGTATAAGCTGCAAACTCTAACTCCAATGAAACTGTTTCAGAGATTTCGCCCTGCACCACATTATAGCGGTGTAGCCGGCCATGTTGCATCACGCGCAATGCAGCCTCTATTCCATCTTGCGGGATCGGTTCTTGTTGCGTAAAATTTCCCGTAAAGTTCCGTGTCAAATTATTATCCTTTAATCATCGCATCCATCATATCAGGTAATTGATCAAAATGATCCAGCAGGCCTTCTGGCTCTAAATCCGCAACATGTGGCCCATCTGGCCCGAATGTTACCAAAACACATGGCACCCAGGCATTTTTTGCAGCATTGCGATCCGTGATGGTATCGCCGATCAGCACAGATTTCGATGGATTTCCACCCAATTGGTTAATTGTGCCCAGCAAGTGCCCTGCATCTGGTTTGCGCACCGGCAATGTATCTGCCCCTAAAAGCGCAGCAAAATGATCGCGTATCCCCAAACGTTCGGTTAGTTTTTGCGCCAACCCTACGGGCTTATTGGTACAGATACCCAAAATATAGCCGCGTGTTTTCAATTCAATCAAACAGTCCACAACCCCATCATATAAGAAAGAATGGTGATCAATGTTATCGTCATAAAACTCTAGCAAGTATTCGAAATGCTTTTGCATCTGCGCATCATCCGGAATATGCCCCAAACGCGCAAACCCCAGTTTCAACATCGCCCGCCCGCCTTGAAAAGCAGTACTGGCATCTTTTACAGGGTCAAGCTGTGGCAATGCACCAACCTTGACAAAACACGCGTTGGCAGCGGCGATAAGATCCCCACTGGTGTCTGCCAAAGTGCCGTCTAGATCAAAAACCACTGATTTCATGTTATTCCCCACCTTATATAGTACAGTATTGCCACACCCCGTAACGAAGTGAAAGACTTCTTGAGAATATCCCCCCTTTTGTTGTGTGGTTTTCTTGCGTAGAAGTTGACAAGAAACCAAGATCAGAGGCGTAAATGAACGTTGCAACCATTATACTAGCCGCAGGCATGGGCAGCCGGATGAAATCCGACATGCCCAAAGTTCTGCACCCTATTGCAGGCGCACCAATGCTGGTTCATACGATGCGCGCAGCCGCAAGCATAGCGGCGCAAAAAACTGTTATCATCACCGGGCATGGGGCAGATCTGGTGGCCTCATTAGCAAAAGAGTATGATGGAACCGCGGTAATCGCCCATCAGGAAACCCAAAACGGCACTGGACACGCGGTGCAACAAGCGGCCGCAGTTTTGCAAGATTTTGACGGTGATGTGATCGTGCTTTATGGTGACACGCCTTTCGTGCAACCCAAAACCCTGCAGGCCATGTTAGATAAGAGATCCGAAGGCCACGGCGTGGTGGTTTTAGGTTTTCACGCCACTGTTCCGGCCAAATACGGACGGTTGATCACAACAGATCACGGGCTATTGGAAGCGATAGTGGAATATAAAGATGCAACAGACATCCAACGCGATATTAATTTTTGCAACTCAGGTGTGATTTGTGCTGATGCAAAACTTCTGTTCAGTTTATTGGCTGAAGTAACGAACGATAATGCCAGTGGTGAATATTACCTGACAGATATCGTCGGCTTGGCCCGCACGCGCGGGCTGACCTGTGCTGCCATCGCTTGTGATGAAGCCGAAACCATGGGGATCAACTCACGTATTGATCTGGCTGCAGCCGAAGTTACATTTCAAGCCAAAGCCCGTTACGATGCTATGGAAAACGGGGCCACATTAATTGCTGCCGAAACTGTTTGGTTTGCGTATGACACAATCATAGGCCGTGATGTCGTGATCGAACCAAATGTCGTATTCGGCCCTGATGTAACAATTGAAAATAACGCCAACATTCGCGCCTTTTCCCATCTGGAAGGCTGCCATGTTTCCAAAGATGCCGTTGTTGGCCCTTATGCCCGCCTGCGTCCGGGTGCTGAGCTTGCCAATGGCGCTAGAGTTGGTAATTTTGTTGAAATTAAAGCTGCTCAAATAGGCGAAGGTGCCAAGGTCAATCACTTATCTTATATAGGGGATGCAGATGTCGGGGACAGCGCAAATATCGGCGCAGGAACAATCACTTGCAATTATGATGGTGTTTTCAAACATAAGACCAAGATCGGCCAACGTGCATTTATCGGGTCAAACACAATGCTTGTAGCACCAGTGCATATCGGCGATGACGCAATGACGGCCTCTGGCAGTGTTATCACTCAAGATGTGCCTGATGCAGCTTTAGGAGTAGGCCGTGCACGGCAGCAGACCAAACCCGGGCTGGCACTGCGCATGATGAACAAATTACATGCAGCAAAAGCTGCGATGAAAAAAGGGTAATCGCATGTGTGGAATAGTCGGAATATTAGGAACCCATGAAGCCGCCCCGATATTGGTTGATGCGTTAAAACGTCTGGAATATCGCGGGTATGACAGTGCAGGCATTGCCACAGTTAATCAAGGCAGCCTTGGCCGCCGCCGTGCTATGGGTAAATTGGTAAACCTGTCAGATTTATTAATGCATGAACCGATTACTGGCAAATCAGGTATTGGCCACACCCGCTGGGCCACACATGGCGCCCCGAACGTGATAAACGCCCACCCGCATCGCGCGAAACATGTGGCTGTAGTGCATAACGGCATCATCGAAAATTACAAAGAACTGCGTGATGAATTAAGTGCCACCGGTGTTGTATTTGAAACTGAAACTGATACCGAAACCGTGGTACAACTGTGCATGTCATACCTTGATGAAGGCATGACACCAGTCTCCGCCGCTGCGGCCACAATAAACCGTTTAGAAGGGGCTTATGCGCTTTGTTTTCTGTTTGAAGGTGAAGATGATTTATTGATTGCCGCCCGCAAAGGTTCGCCTTTAGCGATTGGTCACGGGGATGGTGAAATGTATGTGGGATCAGACGCATTAGCGCTGGCCCCGATGACAGATAGAATCACTTACCTAGACGAAGGCGATTGGGCGGTTGTGACCCGTAATTCATTGGAAATACGCGATGCGAACGGCAAGTCGGTCAATCGCAAAATGCGCGTCATCAAAGTGGATGCCAGCAATATCGATAAAGGCATTCACAAGCATTACATGATGAAAGAAATCGCCGAACAACCCAACGTTCTGGCAGATGCTATCAGTCATTACAGCCATGCTAAAACCGGCGCAATATCAGTGCCGGGTCTGGACATTGACTTCGCCAGTGTCGATAAAATTACTATGGTGGCCTGTGGCACAGCTTATCTGGCCTGCTCTGTTGCAAAATACTGGTTTGAACAGGTCGCCCGTATCCCCTGTGAAGTTGATGTGGCTTCTGAATTTCGCTACCGCGAACCGCCGATGTCTGATAAATCCATTGCGTTATTTGTCAGCCAATCAGGCGAAACTGCCGATACTTTGGCCGCATTGCGCTATTGCACCCAAAAGGTTGCTAAAACCGTAGCCGTAGTGAATGTGGCAGAAAGCTCGATTGCGCGTGAATGCGATATATCACTACCTATTCACGCAGGTGTTGAAATCGGTGTGGCTTCAACCAAAGCTTTCACTTGCCAGCTGATTGCATTAGCCGCTGTGGTGATTTCTGCTGCCCGCGCACGTGGTGAATTGGACGAAAAAGGCGAACAGGTATTACGGGATGCAATCAACAGTTTGCCAGGCCTGATCAACCAATCTTTAGCCCAGAAAAACCAAATAGATAAGGTCACTGTAGATCTTGCAAAAGCCTCAGATGCTTTATTTTTAGGGCGCGGAGCAATGTATCCTCTGGCCTTAGAAGGTGCTTTAAAACTTAAAGAGATCAGCTATATACACGCCGAAGGTTATGCAAGCGGCGAGCTGAAACACGGCCCCATTGCACTTGTAGACGAACATATGCCGGTCATTGTGATGGCACCTAAAGATGCATTGTTCGACAAAACTGTCAGCAACATGCAAGAGGTCATGGCGCGCGGTGGTAAGGTCTTGCTGGTTACAGATCAAAGCGGGGCTGATATGGCAGGCGATGGTGTTTGGAAAACCATCATCATGCCACCAGTACATGACATGTTTGCCCCGATTCTATACGCTATACCGGCCCAATTGATCGCTTATTACACTGCGGTGCGCAAAGGTACCGACGTAGATCAACCGCGCAACCTGGCAAAATCTGTGACCGTGGAGTAGTTTGGTTAGGATGATAGATTTAGCAATAATTACCTTACGTTAATTATTCATATGTATTGGCTGTAAGCTACGTACCTGTGTAGTGTTCTCGAACAGCACTGCGGCTGGGTAAGGCACGTCTTCATATAATCCCATACCAAATTCTAACAGGATAGCCCTCCATAATATTGACGATAGACATTATAAGAGCAAAATAGTATTTAAAATTTCAACTTAGAACGATACACTGGTTTTCAATAAATGATCAGTGCACCAATCAAATCAAACTTTCTTGTGAGCCCGCAATGACCACACCGCAATCTGCCTTGGCTGATTTAAAAGCTTTTACAGACACATCTATAGCCAAAGAAATGGCACAATATCATAAGGTTAGCCGCGTATATTTGGGCATCGCAAACCCACAGATAGACACGCTTTATAAAATCTGGCGCAAAGATACGGATACAGCACAACGCATTGATATTGCGACCTACCTTTGGAACAGCGATATACATGAAGCCCGTATTGCTGCCGCCAAGCTGCTAACACAAGCACGTATCAACCCAGATGATGCGGTTTGGGCTACAATTGAAAGCTGGGTACCTGATTTCGATGCGCCGGCTATCGCTGATCACGCCTGCTCTGCAGGATCACGCCGTTTGGTCGCCACCCCGTCTCGACTGGACACCGTTGAAACATGGACGTCTCATGAGAATCTCTGGGTGCGCCGCGCTGCACTTGTCATGACCCTGCCCTGGACTAAGCAAAACCATCCAACCGAAAACGATTTGATCATCCGAGATCGTGTGTTGGGTTGGATAGCAATTTATGTACAGGACCCAAATTGGTTTATTCAAAAAACCGTTGGCTGGTGGTTGCGCGATCTCTCGAAACATGATGCGCCACGCGTTCAGGCATTTCTTACCCAACACGGTGACGAAATACAGCCCTTTGCGTACAAAATAGCATCGCAATATCTTTAGACTTGCCCCGCCTGATTTAGCGTCCTAAGTTTGCCGCATGACAGATATGCCCCAACTGATAGATCCATATGCGCGTAAAATTGACTATTTACGTGTTTCCGTAACTGATCGCTGTGATTTTCGCTGTGTTTACTGCATGTCCGAAAACATGACATTCCTGCCAAAAAAGGAACTGTTGACGCTTGAAGAACTGGACCGCCTGTGTTCGGTGTTCATTTCACAAGGTATCCGCAAATTGCGTATCACCGGAGGCGAGCCTTTGGTGCGGCGCGGCATCATGGATTTTTTCGAAAGCATATCACGGCATCTGGGCAAAGGGTTAAATGAACTGACATTAACCACGAACGGGTCGCAGCTGACACGGTTTTCCGATGATCTGGCCCGTGTTGGGGTTAAGCGGGTAAACATCTCACTTGATACGCTTGATACAAAGAAATTCAATGACATCACCCGCTGGGGCCATTTATCTAAAGTCCTGGACGGCATTGAGGCTGCCCGCGATGCAGGCATTCGGGTCAAAATCAACATGGTTGCCCTCAAAGGCACGAATGAAGATGAGCTGGAAGATGTCATTCGCTGGTGCGCCGACAAGGATATGGATATTACTTTTATTGAAGTGATGCCGATGGGCGATATGGGCGAAGAGGATCGTCTGGATCAATACTGGGCCTTGTCAGATTTACGCAAACGCCTTGAAAAGACTTGGGAATTAACCGACACGCCTGAAAATACCGGCGGGCCTGCACGCTATGTGCGCGTCAGTGAAACCGGTCAAAAGATCGGCTTTATCACCCCTCTTACCCATAATTTCTGCGAAAGTTGCAACCGGGTGCGTTTGACGTGTACAGGGCAATTATTTCAGTGCTTGGGGCAAGAAAAAGAAACCGACCTGCGCAAATCTCTGCGCGATAATCTGGGTAACGATACCCCTGTGGTTGACGCTATTCACGCCGCAATTGCGTTAAAACCCAAAGGGCATGATTTTTCTTATGATCGTAAAACCGTTGCAGGTGAAATGACCCGCCACATGAGCCATACAGGCGGTTAAACCTGTAACACGCCTGCATCAGCACGCAGCAATCTGGCGCGTGATTTTGGGATTTCGCTGATCTCAACCCCGGTAAAAACATGTAACGTGTCTAACGCGCGATCCACAACTGCATGATCAGACACCCAGCCCCCCATGCCCAGATACGTGCGTAAAAGGGCTGGCATATTTTGATTCGCCACACTTAAAATTAACTTACGTTCATTTAATTCACTGGAAAACTCGAAGATTTCCGAAGATCGCACTTGCGGTTTCCATTCATCAGGTGCCAGATAACGTTGCTTTAACAATGCAAATGCATCTCTGTATGCAGACGGCTTCACCCCATCAAAAGATGCACAACCAAAGATTAACGCGATGTTATGCCTGTCAACATAGCGCGTTAAATATGCCCATGCCACGCGCAGCACTGCATAGTTTTGCATCCCGCCACGGACGCAAAATCGACCAAGCTCTAGCATCGGCGCATGATAAGAAGTTAACCGTTCCAAATCATAAAATTGCGCTGAATAACTGTTAGAAATATCACGCCCAGAAGCAAAATCCATAAATCGAAAGCATCCGTGCAAAACCTTGGTCTCAGCGTCTTCGATTAAGACATGCTGGCATTTGGCGTCAAACATATCCATGTCCTGCACACCAGAGCCAAACTGATCTGTGCGCAATGCCTGACTAAGCTGCACATCTTGATCAGTTTTCGCAATGCGCACAATATATTTACATGACTTTTCCATTCTGACCATTACATATATGAATTGTAGTTAACGTCTACGTTCAAAAAGGAAAATCATTATGACTGCTAAAGTTACAAAAACCGATGCACAATGGCGCGAACAATTAAGTGTTCTGGCCTATAAGGTAACGCGCAAACATGGTACAGAACGCGCGTTCAGCCATGACGATTTTCCCAAACAAAACGGCACATTTTCCTGCGTCTGCTGCACTGCCGCGCTTTTTGACGCAAATGCCAAATTTGATTCGGGCACTGGCTGGCCATCATTTTTCCAACCAATCACAGATGCCGCTGTAGAAGAGCGTGCCGACAACGGTTTTTTCACCCGCCGCACAGAAATCTTATGTGCAAACTGTGAAGCGCATTTAGGACATGTCTTTCCAGATGGACCAGAGCCCACAGGACAACGTTATTGTATGAACGGTGTTGCAATGACATTTGCCAGTTCAACTAAGGCTTAGCAGCGCCTTAGCTGCCACCCACAGCCTGTGTCAGGTCAAAGTTGCCAATGTTGCCCAATATTTGGCTGATAGCACTTGGCCCTTTAACAGGTAGATCAGTTACACGGCGGTTTAACGTCACTACACGACCATCTTTTAGGCCGAAACGTTCCACATTGCTAACAACACCAGCTTCATCGAACGAAACGAACACAAGTTCGCGCGATATGGTTTTGGGAGCTTTATATGTTCTGTGTTCCACTTTTGAAGAAACATAATACCAGTTGCTTTCTTCCAGAACGCCTGAACTGGAAGGTTTGCCGATGATCTCTTCCACGGTTTCACGGGTATCAGCCCCGACAATCACATCCGCCATTTTATCTTCTGACGGCGCGTAACCGTGATATTTGAAAGTCGAAGAACAGCCGACAAGCAATGTAATGCCTGCGCTGACTATCAGTGTCTTTTTTGCTTTTGCCGAAAAACTGCTCATCGGGGTGCCTTTATATTCCATTCACTCTTGTTCACATAACGCGACCATGCTCTACAATCAAATACCTTGTTACAAATCGCAACCGCTTTCATCGAAAATAACCATGACAACTGATAATATATCCCGCCCCCTACGCCTTAGCGACATGCCAAAATCAAAAAGTACGGGTTTTGATATCCGTTTTTCAGATGATGAAATGATAAATATCGCACGTATCTTATCTGCAAGCGCAGTTAAAAAGATGCGCATTTCAGGTAAAATCATTCCCAAAGGTGCGAAAGATTGGGTCTTAAAAGCCACGATCGGGGCCACAATCACGCAAACGTGCGTGATCACACTGGATCCGGTTCAAACCCGGATCGACACTCCGATTATGCTGACATATTCTGCCAATCACCGGATTGAAGATGGCGAAACCGTGGCCGAAATGACAACAGATGAAAATATTGAACCGCTGGTGGATGAAATTGATCTGACCGAGATTGCACTAGAAGCGATTGCTTTAACCTTACCAGATTACCCTAAATCACCCGATGCACAGTTAAAAACAACTCTTTTTGCTGCTAAAGGTGTCACCCCAATGACAGATGCGGACACAAAACCATTTGCGTCCTTGGCCAGTTTAAAGGATAAGTTATCCAAAGAAGATGATTAGAATGAAAAAAGGCCTTGCAGAGTTCGAATTTCTTTGTATTTTCGCGGCTCTTATACAAGGGCGCTTTTTAGGTCTTACCGGGTGTGTTTCCGGCTTCTTTGAAAACGCTGAAAAATGGGGTTTCGACCCCACAATAAATCAAAGGTGAGACATGGCTGTCCCAAAAAGTAAAATCACCCGCTCACGTCGCGGCAACCGTCGTTCCCATGATACATTAGTGGCCGACAATCCAAACGAATGCGGCAACTGCGGTGAGCTAAAACGCCCACATCACGTATGCCCAGAATGCGGTCACTACGCTGACCGTGAAGTAATCTCTGTGGTTGACGACGTCGAATTAGACGACGACGCGGCGTAAGAATGCTATTGGGCTGATTGCAAATGTCAGATGGCATAAACCAGATCAGCCCACATTCTTCTAAATATATAACCCTATCAATCGACGCCATGGGCGGCGATTTAGGCGTGTCCGTTATTATTAACGGAATGCATATTTTTTCCAAAGAAAATCAAGATGTTAGGTTCATCATTCATGGTGATGAAACGCACATAAAGCCACTTTTGGCGAAGCGTACTGCTTTATCTAAACGCTGTGAAATCCGCCACTGCGAAGGTGTGGTTTCAATGGATGACAAACCCAGCCAAGTGATGCGTCACGGCAAAGGCACCAGTATGTGGAGCAGCATTGACGCGGTACGTAACAAACAGGCCGAAGTGGCGGTTTCATGTGGCAACACAGGTGCGCTGATGGCCGTTTCCATGATTCGCTTACGCAAGGCCCCGGGTATTAACCGGCCCGCGATCGCGATTTTATGGCCGTCTGAAAACAAGCAAGGCTCAAATGTGATGTTAGATGTGGGCGCTGATGTCCGCGCTGAAGCTTCTGATTTGTTACAATATGCTTTGATGGGTGCCTCTTATGCACGTAACGGTTTGAATGTGGAACGTCCGAGAATCGGTTTGTTAAATGTTGGCACAGAAGAACATAAAGGCCGGATTGAACTGAAAGAAGCCCATGAACGTATTACTGAACAGGCAGAAAGTGCAAATTTTGACTTTGTAGGATTCGTTGAAGGCACAGATATTCCTTCCGACAGGGTGGATGTCATCGTTACAGATGGCTTTACAGGCAATGTTGCGCTGAAAACCGCTGAAGGCACGGCCAGCCTTATGCAAAAATTACTGCGTCAAACCTTCAAACAAACCCCCTTAGCCATGATCGGGGGTTTTTTGGCCTACGGGGCCTTACGCCGCTTAAGTAAACGCATCGATCCGCGCCGCTCTAATGGTGGTGTTTTTCTGGGCCTGAACGGCACTGTTGTAAAATCTCATGGCGGTGCTGACGCAAATGGCATAGCTGCTGCAATCCAACTAGCGCATCAATTAGCAAGAAATGGCTTTACTGATAAATTAGCTGCGCGTGTTGCCTCTGGTTCGATGATACATAATGATATATCCTCAAAAGACTAACAAAAAGGTACCCACATGAGCGTGATCCGTGCAGTTCCCATCGGCGTTGGCCATTACCTTCCATCACGCGTTGTTGAAAACGCAGAGTTTGAAAAATGGTTGGACACGGATGATGCATGGATCCAAGCCCGCACTGGCATTCAACGCCGTCATTTTGCCGCAGAAGGTGAACTAACTTCAGATCTGGCTTATGAAGCCGCCCTTGACGCGCTCAGGGATGCTGGCATCGAAGCTGCAGATATTGATGCCATCGTCATGGCGACCTCAACACCCGACCAAACATTTCCATCCACAGCAACGAAATTACAAGCAAAACTGGGGATGACATCAGGTTTTGCTTTTGATCTACAAGCGGTTTGTGCAGGCTTTGCTTATGCGATGACCACAGCCAATTCTTTGATCGTTGCAGGTCAAGCCAAGCGTATTCTGGTGGTCGGTGCTGAAACATTTTCCCGCATTATGGATTGGAAAGACCGTACCACTTGCGTGTTATTCGGTGATGGCGCAGGGGCCGTTATATTGGAAGCACAACCAGGCGAGGGCACCGCAAATGACCGTGGAATCCTGTCATGTGACTTGCAATCAAACGGAAAATACAATGACATTCTTTATGTCGATGGCGGAGTGTCTTCAACCCAGACCACTGGTGTGTTGAAAATGCAGGGCCGTGAAGTATTTAAACATGCGGTCACAAAATTGGCCTCTTCTGGTGAGTATGCACTTGAAAAAGCCGGGCTAAGTGCCGACGATGTTACATGGGTTGTCCCTCATCAGGCCAATCTTCGGATCATTAAAAGCACCGTCCAAAAAATGGGCGTCTCTATGGACCGTGTTGTGGTCACGGTACAAGACCATGGGAACACCTCTGCCGCATCGATTCCCCTAGCCATGTCCGTGGCCAATAAAGCAGGTACATTCAAGCGTAACGACCTACTTTTAACCGAAGCAATTGGCGGTGGATTGGCTTGGGGCTCGATCGTAATGCGCTGGTAACTGCCTAATCACAGAAAAATCCGCAGAATCTGTTGACTCGCAAAGCTAATATTCACTATTCTTTTCAAATCAATAGGGGAGATTTTTATTATGAGTGGCAAGACATTAACTAGAATGGATTTAGGCGAAGCGGTTTTTCGAGAAGTTGGTTTATCCCGAAATGAGTCGTCTGATTTGGTCGAAGCCGTATTAGACCACGTATCAGATGCCTTGGTTAACGGTGAAAACGTAAAGATCTCATCCTTTGGCACTTTTAGCCTGCGCGATAAAAAAGCCCGCATTGGCCGCAACCCTAAAACTGGTGAAGAAGTGCCAATCACGCCTCGCCGCGTACTCACATTCCGCCCATCACATCTGATGAAAGATCGTGTCACCGCAGGCAATCAATAATAAGAAGGCCCTTTTATGGATAAATCGCCGGACGCCTTTCGCACCATTACCGAAGTCGCGGAATGGTTGGATACACCTGCCCATGTGCTGCGCTTTTGGGAAAGCCGATTTTCACAGATCAAACCTGTAAAACGCGCAGGTGGTAGACGTTACTACCGCCCTACCGATATGCTGTTACTAGGCGGCATTAAAAAGTTACTGCATGATGACGGGATAACAATCAAGGCAGTGCAAGCTTTGTTGCGCGATGAAAGTGTGCGGCATGTTCAGTCGCTGTCTTTGCCTGTCAGCGTTCAGGTGACAATCAAAAAGAAAAGCCGAAAAACTGCAGTGAATGCTAAAATTGAGCAGAAATTCACCCCACCGTCGCCCCCTGAAAAGGGTGATTCTATCGCCGAGCGCACTGAAATACCTGATACCCTATCGGATGATAATGCAGTAGAATCAGAGCTTGTAGCCGCCATAACTACTACAAGGATAGATATGCGCGGTACTGATGTTGAAGATATTTCTGAGAAAACCGCAACAACAAATCCAAACGACATCATTTCAAAACTGATAAAACTACCGTCTACTCTCAAAATTTCAACTGAAATATCTCATAAAGACATTCAGGATATTGAAGCACTTTATTACAGCTTGAAAATGGTACGCAATAATATGAAACGTACAGGTGTGGCACAGTAAAACACGCTTGCACCGCTTAAAATCCACGTATACATGGGAAACATAGTCGGGCTATAGCGCAGTCTGGTAGCGCGTTCGTCTGGGGGACGAGAGGTCGTAGGTTCGAACCCTACTAGCCCGACCAAACACTTACGCCCAATGGGGCTAACACTTCGGGGGGACTATGTCACAAAAAGCTCAAGGTGTATTACCATCACAAGCCATCCAAGAGATGCTTGAGCAAGGTGAAATTACGGTTATGCAACCGCTGGCCGAAGGCCAGGTTCAGCCTGCCAGTCTGGATTTACGTCTTGGTGTAAAAGCTTACCGCGTACGAGCGTCATTCTTGACCGGTAAAGCGAACACAGTTCAATCCCGCCTTGAGGAATTTAAGACCCACGAAATAGATTTGGCCAATGGTGCTGTACTGGAAAAAGGCTGCGTTTATGTGATCCCGCTGATGGAAGGCTTAAGGCTGCCCAGTGATATCACGGCTGTAGCCAATGCTAAAAGCTCTACTGGTCGTGTTGATCTTCTGACCCGTTGCATCACTGATAACGGCATCGAGTTTGACCGCATAGAAGCTGGTTACAAAGGGCCGCTGTATGCCGAAATTAGCCCACGTTCATTCTCAGTGCTTGTTCACCCTGGCATGCGTTTGAACCAAATCCGCTTTCGCTGTGGCCAAGCCACATTGACAGATACAGGTTTACTAGCATTGCACACGGACATTGGTTTGGTTGATGGTGCCGCCCAAATTGATCAAGGCCTGGGCTTTTCAGTTGATCTTTCCTTGCCAAACGGCTTGGTCGGTTACCGCGCCAAACCCCATACCGGCCTGATCGACCTTGACTTGATCAACCATTATGATCCCGCCGAATTTTGGGAATCGGTTTATGCCGAAAAAGGCCGTATCATCCTTGATCCCGGTGCATTTTATATTCTTGTCAGCCGTGAAGCAGTACACATCCCGCCTAATTGCGCCGCAGAAATGGCTCCATATCTGGCCATGGTTGGGGAATTTCGTGTACATTATGCGGGTTTTTTTGACCCCGGCTTTGGCAACACCGATGCAGGTGGCGCAGGGTCGCGCGGGGTGCTTGAAGTACGCTGCCATGAAGCCCCATTTGTGCTGGAACACGGCCAATCCGTGGGTCGTTTGATTTATGAGTACATGGCCGAAGTGCCTGATATTCTATATGGGGTGGGCCTGAAATCAAACTATCAGGGCCAAGGCCTGAAACTATCAAAACACTTTAAAACGCCAAAGGGATAAACGAATGAAACTACTGCGCTACGGCCCTATCGGTCAGGAAAAAACGGCTTGTCTGGATACGGATGGCAATATCCGCGATCTAAGCGCTCATACGGGTGATTTTGTAGGCAATGCGGTTTCACTGGAAAATATAGCTAAACTGAAATTCATTGACCCGACCACCCTGCCCTTGGTCACAGGCGACCCGCGTATTGGCTGTGCTTTGGCTGATGTACCAAACTTTTATTGCATTGGTTTAAACTACGCAAAACATGCAGCCGAAACTGGATCAACCCTGCCCCCAGAGCCGCTGATTTTCAATAAAGCGACATCCGCCTTAAGCGGCCCGTTCGATATAATTCAAATCCCTCGCAACTCTGTACATGTTGATTGGGAAGTGGAATTAGGCGTCATCATAGGCAAAGAAGCATCTTACGTCACTGAAGCCGATGCATTAGATTATGTTGCCGCCTATTGCACCATCAATGACGTCTCTGAACGCGAATTTCAGAAAAACCGCGGCGGCCAATGGGTCAAAGGAAAATCCGCACCTACATTCGGGCCGGTAGGCCCATATCTGGTGACAATGGATGAGGTTTCCGACCCACAAAACCTGCATGTAACATGTGCGGTCAATGGTAAGGTTCAACAAAACTCAAACACCTCAGACATGATCTTTACTGTAGCACAAATCATCAGTGCCATGAGCCAGTATTTCACTTTACGCGTAGGCGACATAATCGCAACAGGCACACCCGAAGGTGTTGGCGCAGGTATAAAACCAACCCCTTACTTCTTACAGGCTGGTGATATTGTAGAAACCGAGGTTCAAGGCTTGGGCAAACAGCGGTTGACGGTTCAAGGTTAACTGTCGCCGTTCTCTATTGTATTGCTTGCGACCCAATCACGCCAGTCTAGCACAGTACCTGCAAAGGTATTCAGATCAACATGACCCTCAATGCCCGGCACCACGCCTGTGCCAGTATATTGCCAGAATGCCCAAGGTTGCCCATGGTACCTTTGCTTGGGGTGATCTGCGACTGAGCGCAGCCAAAAACTATATCCTCTGATTCTACTTAGTTGATTTTCTTCATAAAAATCAGGTGTCACATAAATAATCGGCCGTTTTGCGTAATGTGCAGTAACCTGATCTAGATAGACCCGCATTTGATTGCGAACCACTGCAGGCTCAGGGTGGTAACGGCAAGTGCGTGAAGCATGGTTCCATTCCATATCCACCACCGGTGGCAAGGCTTTGGGATCATTCGGTACATTTTCAATAAACCAGTTCGCCTGTTCTGATGCTGTACGGCAAAAGTAATAGAAATGATATGCGCCCCGTAATATCCCTGCGCTTTGCGCTGCATCCCAGTTTTCAGAAAACCGTTCATCCAGATGATCTGCCCCTTCCGTAGCTTTGATATAAGCGAAATTCACACCTGATTGTTGCGCCAATTCCCAGTCGATATCACCTTGATATTTAGACACATCAATTCCGTGGATTGGGTAACGCCAAGGTTTTGTTCCTATCCAGTCATATCGATCAGTATCGTCAAACTTCACATTCGTCGCCGAGATCACAATCTGCGGCTTAGGGTCCACTAATGGTATTAAGGTAACTGGAGGCGGCGGTGGTTTCGAATTCCCACAAGCCACCAACAGAACACTTAAAGTGGTTAAAAGATTGAAGCGCATGCCTGTTGCTCCTTGTTTTTATTATTTTCAGGTAGATTAGCACAATTGCAATCGCACTAACAGAGCCACAGCAATGCATTAACACAAGTGGCGGATTTCAACGTGGTCTTTCCATCTGCCACGCCAAATGCGCTTTCACGCTGGGCCATTCACTTGCGGTGATTGAATAGACCGCGGTGTCACGAATTGTGCCATTAGCCAACTTCATATGGGCGCGTAATATACCGTCCAGTTTTGCTCCAAGCCGCTCAATGCCACGCCGACTTTGGGTGTTTATATAATGGGTGCGAAATTCAACCGCGACACAGTCAAGCTGTTCAAATGCATGCTGTAACAGTATGAACTTGCACTCGGTATTCAACGGTGACCGTTGCACGGCTTTACGGTACCAGGTAGAGCCGATTTCAACGCGTTTAGTCACAGCATCAATATTCATATAAGTGGTCATTCCAACTGCACGACCACTGGCTTTATCGATAATTGCAAAAGGCAGCATAGAACCGGTCTTACGTAAGCCCAGTCGTCGTTCAATCTCGGCGCTTACACCTTCTGGTGTTGGGATCATCGTATACCATAAACGGTGCAACTCACCGTCAGCGGCAGCCTCTTTTAAATCAGCTTTATGGGCCATCTGCAAAGGTTCGACCACTACGTGTTTGCCCGTGGCAGTAAATTCATCAGGCCAATGAGACATCATAATTTTCCTCATATGATTGCTCAGAACATACGCAGAATGCACAGGCAAGGTCTAGCCATGAAAATCTGTATCGACGACAAACAGCATTCAAGAAATTATAGTTTTCAATATCAAATTTGCATTCCTTAAGAAATTACGGTAGAGAGCCCCGACAAAATAAAAGAACATCATACAGGAGCTGCTTTTGACCTTATCCGAAACTGAAAAAAATGAATTTTTTAACAATGACGCCGCAACTTTTGGCGACAGATTAGAAGCCTCACGATTAGCAAAAGGACTGACCTTGAAGGGATTAGCAGATAAGGTCGGTGTCAAGAAAAAGACCGTACAAGGATGGGAGAATGACCTTAGCGCACCGCGCGCTAATCGTATTCAGATGTTATCTGGCCTCTTGAACGTATCTATGGTCTGGCTCATCAACGGCGAAACCAACGGCACATATAATGTGGTTGAGAACTATGATCGCTCCGAAGGCATAAATGATGCTTTAGGCGAGATTGCGATGCTAAAAGACACGCTGTCACGGTCACTGAAACGCTTAACACAGTTAGAAAGCCGTTTGCGCGAGCTCTAGATTATTCCGCTTTAGGCAACTCATAAACTCCGCCGTTGGCTTTTGACCAATCCAGCGGTGCATTCAAAAACGCTTCAACCTGATCCAGAGTTTTCGCGTCAAAGTTTGCTTGCGCCCGCGCCACTTTCAAAACATCCCACCATGTCACCAGATAGTGCAGCTTCAAGCCATTTTCTGCCAGCATTTCATGGGTATTATTAAAAATATCATAATAAAACACGACTAATGTATGGTCACAATGCGCGCCAGTACGGCGAATTGCTTCAGCAAAACGTAATTTTGAGCCACCATCGGTGGTTAAATCTTCTACCAGAAGCACCCGCTGGCCCTCGGAAATATCACCCTCAATCTGCGCGTCACGCCCGTACCCTTTTGGTTTCTTGCGTACGTATTGCATTGGCAAATTCATTCGATCAGCAATCCATGCAGCAAAGGGAATCCCAGCGGTTTCGCCACCAGCGGCAGCGTCGAATTGCTCAAAGCCCACATCGCGGTACAAAGTTGCAACTGCGAAATCCATTAAAGCAGAGCGGATACGCGGGTAGGAAATCAACTTGCGACAGTCAATATAGACAGGTGATGCCAGACCCGATGCAAAGGTATAAGGTTCATCCGCACGAAAATTCACCGCACCGATTTCCAACAGCATTTTTGCTGCCAGTTCAGACATAGTTTCTTTATCTATAAAAGTGTTTGGGAATGTCATATTAATCTCTTTTCTTTACATAAAAAAGGCGTCATAAAATGACGCCCATTTCGTTATATTTCTCTAGTATCAAGCCCGTGCTGACCCTATCATTTTCCAAAGTGCGGGCACAATCAAAGCCGCCAGAGCCAATTTCATGCCGTCACCAATCAAAAACGGTGTCATGCCCCATTCCAAGATCGGCTTTTCCCAAGTGTAAAGATGTGCAAGCCACAAAATACCGGGAATATAGATCAAAGCATTGCTGACCAGCATGGATGCACCCATTTTGACCACGTTACGGTCCCAACCGACACGTGCAAAATAGCCCATAGCCAATGTGGCCAGAACATAACCTACCAGATAGCCGCCAGTGCCGCCCATCATATATGTAAGTCCGTTAGCTTCGGCTGAAGAGTTGGCAAAAACGTCAAAGCCCAAGGCTCCGATCAACATATAACCGAATATTGTAACCAGACCCAAACGCGGGCCGTAGGCTGCACCAATAGATAGAACTGCAAAAGTTCCCATTGTTACAGGTACAGGAGAAGGTGGGATCGGCAACCTAATTTTAGCTGCAACAGCAAGGGTCAAAATGCCCGCAACAACCAGAACAATTCGTTTAATCATTAACGCATTGCCTTCAACACTCCAGAAGGTTTCCGTTAAAACTCTGTCATTCGCCACTAGCGTCATTGTATGCTCCTATCAATAATACTTATCTGGCTTTCTACCCGAAAGCACCTTAAGTACAACCATAATCTAATCTGAAAAGCACTGTAACAACTGCGAAATACGCTCAAATTCGCTATAAATGCCGTTTATTTAAGCAATTGCTTATAATAACACTGAACCAGGTTACGTAAGGGAATGTCACTTGCCTCAATTCACATTCGATAACAGCTATGCGGCACTTCCAGAGGAGTTCTACACGCGGCAATCTGCAGCCCCGGCCCCGAATCCGGCATGGATCGCCACCAATACTGACTTGGCAACACAACTGGGTATTAATTCAGATTTCCTGTGCTCGAATGCTGGCCTTGCAATGGTTTCAGGCCAAAAGCTGCCCCATGGGGCTGATCCGTTAGCTATGGTCTATGCCGGCCACCAGTTCGGGGGCTGGTCAGCACAACTGGGTGATGGGCGTGCTTTATTAATCGGAGAAATAGCCGGCCATGATCTACAACTCAAAGGTTCCGGCCGTACACCTTACTCACGTGGCGGCGACGGTAAATCCGCTATCGGGCCAGTGATCCGCGAATATATCGTATCAGAAGCCATGCACGCCCTAGGAGTACCGACCACCCGGGCATTGGCTGCGGTTACTACAGGCACGCCAGTATATCGTGAGACCGCATTACCTGGTGCAATTCTAGCTCGCATCGCTCAGTCCCATATCCGCGTCGGTACATTTCAATATTTTTATGCCAACTCAGACAGGAAAGCGCTGCAAATTTTAACCGATTACACCATAAACCGGCTTTATCCTGAAGCACGCAATACAGACAATCCGATAAAGGCTTTTTATACATCTGTCATCAAACGCCAAGCCAAACTCATCGCACTTTGGATGCAATTCGGTTTCATCCATGGTGTGATGAATACTGACAATTGCCATATTGCGGGTCAAACCATCGACTATGGTCCTTGCGCCTTTATGGAAGGGTTCGACCCGATGAAGGTTTTTAGCTCTATTGACCGGCAGGGCCGATATGCCTGGGGACGCCAACCACATATGGCACATTGGAACCTATCTCGTTTAGGTGAAGCTCTATCCCCTATATGGGGGACGGATGAAAAAACTGCAATTAAGGATATCCAAGCATGTTTAGGTTACTTCAGTGAAGAATTTAATCAACATTTTCAAATTAACTTTGCTAAAAAACTAGGATTAAATATAACTAACCCAACATTTGTTGAAAATAGCTTTCAAGTCATGGCAGAACAAGAAATAGATTTTACCCTGTTCTTCTCATATCTGCGCCGGCTTGATCAAGACAAGTATCATGATAAATTCCTTGCCTTGTTCCGCGAGAAAGAAACTGCCAAGAATTGGTTAAGCCAATGGCAAGACGCATGCGCGAAAAGTGGCATTTCATCGACTGACAGCCAAGCTTTGATGGATGGTGCGAACCCAATTTATATCCCACGCAACCACCGTATTGAACAGGCGATTGAAGCTGGTATCAAAGGTGATTTTGTTCCGATGCACACATTGATTACCGTTCTGAAAAGACCTTTTGAACAACAAGATGATGCAGATATATTTGAAGCAGCAGCCATGCCCGAAGAGGCTGTCCAACAAACATTTTGTGGAACTTGAGCCAAGGCATATTTATACCGTGCAATATCGATGATTGCCTTTCCAACTGAACCGCGTCACAGATAACCCATGAACCTTCTCGCATTAAAATCCCCCAGTTTTCGCCTGTATTTCACAGGCGGCCTTTTTGCCGTTAACGGGTTATGGATTATGCGTATTCTGATCGGCTGGATGGCGTGGAACCTAACCGGATCAGCCAGCTTCGTTGGCTTTGTTGCCGCTTTATCTTTATTACCAACCTTTCTAACGGGCCCGTTCTTTGGCGTCTTGATTGATCGTACTGAGATCAAACTGGCAGCACTTGGCACCAACAGTTCCATGATAGCTTGTATTGCCACATTATTGGCTATTCATCTATCCGAACAATTATCGCCGTTCCTATTATCCGTCATTGCGGTTGCCATCGGCATTGTTTCATCCGCACACCACCCTGTGCGCATGTCATTGGCCCCGCGTTTGGTGGAAAAACAACATGTTGGATCAGTTATCGCCCTTGCGGCATTAAATTTCAACACCGCGCGCATGATCAGTCCCGCCGTTGGCGGTATTATTATTGACCAACTTGGCATCACCTCAGCCCTAGTTATCTCAATTTTATTTTACCTACCCAGCCTGATGATCATACCGTTCTTAAATCCGCGCGACACCAGAAAGGTAAAAATCAAAGAACCTTTCGCAACAGCTTTAAAAAACGGTATTAACTATCTTTGGCACCGCCCCGAATTGCGGATCGTACTGTTTATGACTGCTTTGATGTCCCTGTCAGTGCGCGGCACAACCGAGATATTGCCCGTGGTGGCAGACGGGGTGTTCAATAAAGGCGCTGTAGGTTTAGGGCAATTGGGATCAGCTGTAGGTGCAGGGGCTGTTCTATCCGCAATACTAAAGGCTTTCGGCCCTGTGCAAACCGCCAAAACAATGACTTTACCTACAATATCCGTAATGTTTGTTGGTATCCTGTCTGTCACCGTATTCGGCAATTCCAGCATTTGGAATATCACATTGATAGCCGGGGCAATTCTAGGTTTTGCCAGCACACATCTTGGCGTCAGTCTACAATCAGCAATTCAGGCAGATTTACCTGATGATATGCGCGGACGGGTGATGTCCATCTGGGTCGTTATCGCGACAGGTGCCTCTGCTCTTGGGGCCTTTGCAATCGGGGTTGCCACGCAAACACTGGGCCTGCCCATCAGCACCTGGTTATTAACAGGTATATGCTTTGCTTTTTTTATCCAACTCATCTTGACCGCAAAAAAAACGGGGGGATAAATCCCCCCAGTTTGTCATTCAGGCTCTATTGTTAACCGCTCAAGTTTTTGCCTGCGGCCTGAACTCGTCGGGACGGCAGACCGTAGTCCGCGCGCCCCTAACTCTTAACTACACCCGCTGGTTCCCCCGCAAGTGTTGCATTTCATACATGTGCCGTTGCGCACGAGTGTGTAGTTGCCACAATCACCACAGGCGTCACCCTCATAGCCTTGCATTTTGGCTTTGGTGCGATCATCCATTTTTGTTATCCGGGCGGCAACTTTTGTCGTAGCCACCGCTTGGGTGGCACCAGCAGCCTGTCCACCACTGCTAAACAGGTTATTGACCCCGCCTTGCAAGACCGTCAGTTCATGGGGCATACGGTTCCGGTGATAGCCCGGTGAAACCACTTGGCGCAGCATTGCCATCGCTTCGTCAGAGGCAGGTGTTACATTGCTTTTACCCTCTTCCACACCGCGCCCTAATTCATCAAATGTTTCACCTGTTGGTTTGACATGGGCAAGATCTGAACGATCCAGATAAGACACAGCCAATTCGCGGAAAATGTAATCCAGCACCGATGTGGCATTTTTAATGCTATCGTTACCCTGCACCATGCCCGCAGGATCAAAGCGTGTGAAAGTAAACGCATCCACAAACTCTTCCAGCGGCACACCGTATTGCAACCCAACTGATATCGCGATGGCAAAATTATTCATCATCGCACGAAAACCAGCCCCTTCTTTGTGCATATCAATGAATATCTCACCGATAGACCCGTCTTCATATTCGCCAGTACGCAAATAAACCTTATGCCCGCCAACGACTGCTTTTTGTGTATAACCTTTACGGCGTTCAGGCAGCTTGGAACGTGCTTGGCGCACTTCTTTGATGATTATTTTTTCAACAATCTTTTCAGCCAGAATGGTTGCGCGTTCTGCAGCTGGTGCTTCCATTAAAGCTTCATCGATATCCTCATCATCATCCTCAATCAATGCTGATGCCAAAGGTTGCGATAATTTTGAGCCATCACGGTATAGAGCATTGGCTTTCACACCCAGTGACCAAGAAAGTTCATACGCAGCCAGACAGTCTTCAATGGTCGCATCATTAGCCATATTCACTGTCTTGGAAATAGCACCTGAAATAAAGGACTGGGCCGCTGCCATCATCGTGATGTGGCTTTTAACTGAAAGATAACGTTTCCCGATACGCCCACAAGCATTAGCGCAATCAAATACGCTGTAATGTTCTTGTTTGAGGTGCGGTGCACCTTCCAGTGTCATTGTGCCACAAACATGATTGTTGGCCGCTTCCACCTGTTTCTTACTGAAGCCCAAATGTGACAACAGATCGAACCCGGGATCGTTCAACTGCGCTTCGGGAATACCCAATGTACCTTTGCAAAACGCACCGCCCAATGTCCATTGATTGAACACAAAACGAATGTCAAAGGCCGTAGGCAGTGCAGCTTCGATCTTATCCAGTTCATCTTGACCAAAGCCATGGCCTGTTAGAACCGTGTGGTTGATCTCAGGCGCATTTCCCATTGTGCCATGACCAACTGCATAAGAAATAATCTCGGCACCTTCGGATGAAGCATAGCCGAGCATTTTCAAAGCAGCCGGTACGGATTGATTGATGATCTTGAAATAACCGCCACCGGCTAGCTTTTTAAATTTCACCAGCGCAAAATCAGGCTCAATACCAGTGGTGTCACAATCCATCACCAAGCCGATAGTGCCGGTTGGTGCAATCACCGAGACTTGCGCATTGCGAAAGCCGTACTTTTCACCCAAAGAGACTGCGTTATCCCAAGCCGACTTAGATAAAGCAATTAAATCTTGATCAGGACAGTTAGCATGATCCAGTGGCACTGGCTTTACTTCCAGCCCTTCATAACCATTTGTTTCGGCATAAGCTGCACGGCGGTGATTTCGCATCACGCGCTGCATGTGTTTAGCGTTCTTTTTATATCCTGCAAACGGCCCCAGCTCTTTTGCTATCAGGGCAGATGTTGCATAAGACGTGCCAGTCATAATCGCGGTAATCGCTCCACATAATGCGCGCCCTTCGGCACTGTCATATGAGTAGCCCATATTCATCAGCAAACCACCGATATTGGCATAGCCCAAACCCAATGTACGGAAATCATAAGACCGCTGGGCAATTTCTTTGGACGGGAACTGCGCCATCAACACGGAGATTTCCAATGTCATGGTCCAAAGCTTCGTTGCATGAATGTAGTCGTCTGACTGAAATTTGTTATCTTTATAGAACTTCAGCAAGTTCATAGAAGCTAAGTTACAAGCCGTATCATCCAAGAACATGTATTCCGAACACGGGTTAGATCCGCGAATAGCCCCGTCCTCTGGGCAGGTATGCCAAGCGTTGATCGTATCGTGATATTGCACGCCAGGATCAGCGCATGCCCAGGCCGCATGCCCGACTTCTTCCCACAAATCACGGGCTTTTACAGTTTTAGAAACTTTACCGTCAGTACGACGGATCAATTCCCAGTCGTCACCATCTTTAACCGCTTTTAAGAATGCATCCGTCATCCGAACTGAGTTGTTCGAATTCTGACCCGCTACAGTAAGGTACGCATCAGAATCCCAGTCCGTATCATATGTCGGAAATTCGATACTACTATAGCCTTGCTTGGCATATTGCAGCACGCGATTCACGTAAGTTTCTGGTATCATTACCTTTTTAGCGGAGCGAATTGCCGTTTTCAGGCCTGTGTTTTTCTTTGGATCAAACGCATCTAGTTCAGTCCCGTCCCACGCACGGATTGCTGCAAAAATTGCATTCAGCTGTTGCTCGTGCATTTTTGAGCCTGCAACCAGAGAAGCCACTTTTTGCTCTTCTTTCACCTTCCAAGTAATAAATTCTTCTACATCAGGGTGATCCATATCACAGATCACCATTTTGGCGGCTCTGCGTGTGGTGCCACCAGATTTGATCGCACCCGCAGCACGGTCACCAATTTTCAAGAATGACATCAGGCCAGAAGATTTACCGCCACCACCAAGGCCTTCATCTGATCCGCGCACAGATGAAAAGTTGGTGCCAGTGCCAGAGCCATATTTAAACAAGCGGGCTTCACGCACCCAAAGATCCATGATGCCACCTTCGTTCACCAGATCATCTTTCACCGACTGGATGAAACAGGCATGTGGTTGTGGGTGTTCATAAGAACTGCCAGACTCTACCAGCTTGCCAGATTTATAATCTACATAATGATGCCCTTGCGCAGGCCCATCGATGCCATATGCCCAATGCATGCCCGTGTTAAACCATTGCGGAGAATTTGGGGCTGCCATTTGACTGGCCAACATAAAACGCATCTCATCATAATATGATTTGGCGTCTACTTCAGTGTCAAACATCCCACCTTTCCAACCCCAATAAGCCCAAGTACCTGCCAAGCGGTCAAAAACTTGCTTGGCCGAAGTTTCACCTTGATAACTATCGTCAGATACGGCCTGTAAGTTGGTATCAGGAACCGAGCGCCATAAGAATTCTGGTACATCTTTTTCTGGTACGAATTTTACCGCTGCCGGCACGCCTGCTTTACGGAAATATTTCTGTGCAATCACATCAGCGGCCACCTGAGACCAACTTTCAGGCACTTCAACGTTTGCCAGTGAAAAAACAATAGAGCCATCTGGATTGCGGATTTCTGAAGTTGTTTTATGGAATGCAATGCTTGCGTACGCATCTTTTTTTGCACTGGTAAATCGACGGTCGATTTTCATATTAGCCCCTTAGCCCCTGTTTAAATCGCGGAATATTGATGCATTACCTGGTAATTCAGGTTGCTTAATTCCAAACTCTTTTTAGTGACGCCTTTGCCCCAGACACAATATGTAGTGTACGATATGGCGACCCCCACAACTTGTACTATGTAACCACTACAGGTCAATAAAAATATTCGAGAAATAATTACATTTAGATATTGACCCGTAAAAACAGAAAAGGAAGTCGAATAAACAAAGGCATCAATAAGGTAAATTCACGGCGAGAATATGTCTTCATGCAAGACGGTGTCATTAGGGAAAACTTAAGTATTAAAGTGGTTTATTGTGAATTCTCACTTTTCCTAAGGGACAGTACACAGGTTCACTTATGCGAATCTTCATTCTGTAAAAAGTTTCAGAAAAATTATTACAGGTCGAAGCACTTCATTAAGAAAGATTTGTAAATTTTAGGATTTTCTTTTTTAAAGGCATAAATGAAAACAGGTTCAGAACTTACTGAACCCGCATAATCATTCACTCTTTGTGAAATGGTCGGGACGGCTGGATTCGAACCAACGGCCCCCTGTACCCAAAACAGGTGCGCTACCAGACTGCGCCACGCCCCGACTGTGGCGGGGTTTAAAACGCCTGAGCGCAAATGAAAAGCCCAAAATGACGAATAATTTAATTTTTACACGGCCAAGCCGCAATCTTTTGATTAAAAGCGGTATGCTGCATGATTGCACCGGCCTGAATACCCATTTTTTGTGCCATTCCGCCATTTATCTCGAACACAGCAAAAACATTATCACCGCCAAAAATAGAACTTTCGTCCAACGGCACAGCATTATGATGAACACGGCTGACAACCCCTGCCTCATCCATAAAAATCATATCGAGGGGAATAAAAGTGTTTCGCATCCAGAAACTAACGCTTTGCGGCTTGTCATAGACAAATAACATTCCTGAAAATCGTCCCATGCTTTCACGGAACATCAATCCTTTAGCCCGGCTTTCATCATTGTCGACCAGCTCAATAGCAAAGGCAGCCCTGCCCGCATTGGTTTTAAACTGTGCTCGGTCAAGGCTACAGTCTGCCACTGCCGCAGACGCAGGTAGTATCAGTGTTGCAATAAAAAATAGTTTAAGCTTTGTGCTCTGCTGCATAATCCCACGACCGGATTTCAATCGCAAGTTTACCCCGTGGCCCTGCGGCAGTTCTGATCGTAACCGCTTCGCTTTGCTGCAATTCAGAAATTCCGTAAGCACGCAGAACTTCGGCATGTACGAAAATATCATCTGTGCTTTCGAATACATTTAAAAAACCAAAGCCCTTTACCTTGTCAAACCACTTCACCCGTGCCGGCGTTAGCTCAGAATGCTCTGACAACGTAGACAGGTCAATGCCGGCTTCTTCCAGTCCACGCAACGCGTTTTCGGGCACACTGTCAGGTTGTGCCATATGCACAATCTCTGACGCCTGTTGGCCACGTTCTGATGCGACAACAATGATCTCAATTTCTGTGCCTTCAGCTACAGAGCTGCGGCCAAAATTGCGCAAAACATTTGCATGCAATAGTATATCGGGGCCGCCTTCGTCATCTATGACGAAACCAAATCCTTTTGCGGTATCAAACCACTTAACCTTACCAGTTTTCTTCTGCATTCACTTTACCACCCAACACCTACTGTATTTATTGCCAGAGAAAAGACAACTATTTTACGCACTAATTGAGTTATAAAATGAATAAACAGTTGTAATCGCAAAACATAGTGACAAAGTTCACTCGTTTTCAGTCATAAGTATTTTGACCAAAAGATCAACAACTATCAAGGGTTGAGCCTGACTTTGGTCCAAGCCTTTACCTTAACGTCAACTTTCCAGCGATATCTGTCATGTAAACGGAATGCACCATCTGCCCAGAATTCAAACTCGGTTGGCTTGATTCTATAGCCCCCCCAAAACTCCGGCCGAGGCGGGTTTAACCCAAGTTTCACTGAATATTTTGCAACCCGCGCAACCAGATCTGATTTCTTTTCTAATACCTGCGATTGTTGACTTGCATATGCTCCGATACGGCTGCCCAAATCACGTGATTTGTAATAAGCATCTGCTTTGGCCCCATCTTCACGTGTCACGATCCCACGCACCCGAATTTGGCGGCGCAAAGATTTCCAGTGCATGACAAAAGCCGCTTTACCTGCAAAGTCCAGTTCCTGAGCTTTTTCACTGCCGTAATTAGTGTAAAACAAAAAGGCGTCATCTTCGATTTCTTTCAGTAAAACCATACGGGCATTCGGCATGCCGTCTGCATCGACTGTAGATAGTGCTATCGCGTTGGGGTCATTAATCTCAGCCTTTTCGGCCTCAGCCAACCAATTGCGTACAATATCAAATGGATTGTCACCTGCAAAAATTTCACGCGGTTCAGACATTTAAGGCACCTTTCGTTTCACGCGTTTGATTAAACCGCCAATAGGTTAAGCAGCAAGCACGTTCATCATATATTACAGTATTATTACAGATATATCACAGAACACTTACCAAGACTTGATGCAAGCGGTGCCTTACCGTAAACCGATCTAAATTAGTAATAGATCGGATCTTCTATGTCGCAAGGAATAATGGCTGGTAAGCGTGGCCTCATTATGGGCGTTGCCAATAATAAATCTATCGCTTGGGGCATAGCACTTGCTTGTGCCGAGCAAGGTGCCGAGCTGGCCTTTTCATATCAAGGCGATGCTTTAGGCAAACGCGTCAAGCCATTGGCCGAAAGCCTAGATTGCGATATTGTTCTGGATTGTGATGTCACCGATGACGCCTCTATTGATGCGCTTTTTGACACATTGAAAGAAAAATGGGGTAAAATTGACTTCATCGTACATGCCATTGGGTTTTCAGACAAAAACGAATTACGCGGGCGTTATGTAGACACAAGTGCCGCCAATTTCCGGATGACGATGGACATCTCTGTCTATTCCTTCACCGCCATTGCCCAGCGCGCCGAAAAGATGATGCCTGATGGTGGTTCATTACTAACGCTCACCTATTACGGTGCGGAAATGGTTATGCCACATTATAATGTAATGGGTATTGCAAAAGCCGGTCTAGAAGCTTCGGTTAAGTATATGGCGATGGATTTAGGGGCTAAAAACATTCGTGTGAACGCTCTTTCAGCGGGCCCCATCAAAACTTTAGCGGCCTCTGGTATTGGCGATTTCCGCTACATCTTGAAGTGGAACGAATTGAACTCACCCCTGCGCCGCAATGTGACGACCTCAGATGTCGGAAAGTCCGCTTTATATTTACTGTCTGATCTTGCATCCGGCGTTACTGGCGAAAACCTGCATGTTGATGCAGGCTATCATGTGGTTGGCATGAAAGCTGAAGGTGCGCCTGATATCGATCTTTCTTCAGGGCGTAAAGAATGACCGAGCGCCTGCCTCACGAAAAAGGCTTCCACATCAGTTGGGATCAAATTCACCGCGACAGCCGCGCTTTGGCTTGGCGTTTGGATGGTAAAGGCCCTGATGGCGGTGCATGGAAAGCCATTGTGGCGATAACGCGCGGTGGCATGGCCCCCGCGATGATCATCGCACGCGAATTGGATGTGCGCACAGTTGATACCATCAGCGTGAAATCATACAGCCATCAAGAACAATCTGAAGCCACAGTGTTAAAAGCTCCAGACCCGGATATCATCGGTGATGGCACTGGCATTTTGATCATTGATGATCTGGTCGACACGGGGAAAACCCTAAAAGTGGTGCGTGATCTTTATCCCAACGCCCATTTCGCCACGGTCTATGCAAAACCCGAAGGCCGCGATATGGTCGAAACCTTTATTACAGAGGTCAGCCAAGACACATGGATATTCTTCCCTTGGGATATGGCCTTGCAATATGTTGAACCTTACCGCGGCGTATGACACATGACAAAATCAAGCAACCAAAGATTATCGCCCGCGACACGTCTTGCACAAGCTTTACATTTTAAAGACCCTGAAACCGGTGCAGTTATTCCTGCCATTCAACCAGTTGCCACTTATGCACGCAATGAAGCGTATGAAACCCTAAAACCCTATGGCTATCGCCGCGACGGAAACCAGACCACGGCACAAGCCGAAGCAATTATAGCAGATTTGGAAGACGCAACGGAATCGCTGCTGTTCGCTTCTGGTATGTCAGCGGCCAATGCCGTGATTGAACATCTGCCCGAAGGCGCGCATGTGGTTGTACCTAAAGTGATGTACCACGGGGTTTTAAACCAATTCAAAATGTATCAAAGCCGCAACAGGCTGGATGTCAGTTATTACACAGCAGGTGATCTGGACGAAATGGCGGCAGCCATGCGCAAGGGTGAAACCCAGCTTGTCTGGGCCGAAAGCCCAAATAATCCTGACTGGGAAGTCACTGATATCATGGCTGCGGCAGAAATTGCCCATGATGCTGGTGCCAAACTGGTCACGGATTGCACTGGCACTCCGCCCTGCGCCACGCGCGCGCTTGATTTAGGCGCAGATATTTCGTTTCATTCCGCCACAAAATACCTAAACGGCCATTCTGATATTACCGCAGGTGTTTTATCTGTGCGTGAGGTTGGCCAATACTGGGATGACATCTGGAACGTCAGAAACCTACAAGGCACCGTTTTGCATTCATTTGATGCGTGGTTGTTGATACGCGGCATGCGTACGCTGTTTTTACGGTACGAAAAAGCCACTCAAAATGCATTGGCCATCGCCAGACATTTCGAAGACCACCCGAAACTGACAGCCGTATTATACCCGGGCCTGCCGTCACACAAAGGCCACGCGGTTGCAAAACGTCAAACTGGTGGCATGTTCGGCGGCATGATGTCGATCCTTGTCAAAGATGGTGAGCAAGCTGCGATAGATGTTGCGCGTAACTGCAAGATTTTCTACCCGGCCACCTCATTAGGTGGTGTTGAGAGCTTGATTGAACACCGTAAAACCGTTTCAGGAGAAGGTTTCCCTGTAAACCCCACTTTGTTGCGCCTGTCTATTGGCATAGAAGACGCTGACGATTTAATACGTGATCTGGAGCAGGCTTTAACACAGACCAACTGCTAAGGGAGCATTGATGCCGTTATTCACCAAAAATCAAATTATTGATGCCGCGCAACTGGTTTACAGCCAAATGTCACCCACCCCGCAATATAACTGGCCAATTATCAGTGCCAAAATCGGAGCGGATGTCTGGATCAAGCATGAAAACCACACCCCCACAGGGGCATTCAAAGTGCGCGGCGGCATCACCTTTATTGACTGGATCAAGCGCAACCAACCCAACACACACGGTATTTGCACCGCTACACGGGGCAACCACGGCCAAAGCCAGGCACGTGCTGCTATTGCCGCAGGGCTAACCGCTAAAATCTACGTGCCTTTTGGCAATTCCATTGAGAAGAACACTGCCATGCGCGCTTTTGGCGGCGAAGTAATTGAATTTGGTAAAGATTTTGATACCGCCCGACTGGAAGCCACCCGCGTGGCTGAAGAACAAAGTCTGGCCGTCGTGCCCCCTTTTCACATTGAATTGCTGCGCGGCGTTTGCTCTTATGCTTATGAGCTGTTCACCAACACCCCTGATCTGGACACGGTCTATGTTCCCATTGGCTGTGGCTCGGGCATATGTTCTGTTATCACCGTGCGCGATGCGATGGGGTTGAAAACCAAGGTGGTCGGCGTGGTTTCAAGCGAAGCCCAAACTGCCAAACTATCCGTTGATGCAGGCACATTGGTAGAGACTTCCTCTGCCAGCACATTCGCTGATGGCATGGCTGTGCGTATCCCTGTCGCCGAAGCTTATGATATCTATGCCAAAGGGGCGGAACGCATGGTCGTGGTCAGCGAAGAAGATGTTGCCGCTGCAATCCGCCTATACTACACCGCCACCCATAATCTGGCCGAAGGTGCAGGTGCCGCAGCGCTGGCTGCATTAATGCAAGAGCGCGACCACATGCAGGGCAAAAATGTCGGGGTTATTCTAACCGGCGGCAATATCGACGCAGATATGTTTCAAACAGTTATGCGCGGCGAAGTTCCAAAGGTTTAACGATCACTGTGTGATTAAATTACGAACACATTGCCTTTCAGCCTCAATCAGCACATTTTTTATTTCTTCATCTGCTTCTAAAATCTTTATGATCGTTGAAGGAAGCTTCTCAAAGCTGTTTCTCATATCAATTTTCTTAAATCATTTCCTTATAATAAGTTTGTTTGGTTCAAGAAGAATGCGATATATAGTCAATCATTTAACCAATAAACCCCACCAGTCTAACCGTTACATAAGCCTATCCCCCCAAAGGGGATAGGCTGCGCATTCAAAGAATGCGCCCAGTCAATGCAACACCGCCAATCCTACCAAACTTGGTGATTACGCCTGGGGTAAAAACCATGCTTCCCGTCAAACAGGCTGTGCGGCTTCAACAATCTTCGCTAGATAAGACGCCCCAATGGGTGCCGCCTCATCATTAAAATTATAACTTTGATGGTGCAAAGCCGCACTATCGCCGTTACCAACAAACACGTAAGCTCCGGGCACTTTATTCAGCATAAACGAAAAATCCTCGGCCCCCATACGTCGTTCTGCCTGATCACTGACTTTATCTTTCCCCACGATACCAGCCGCCACTTGAACCGCAAACGTGGTTTTTTCTGCATTATTCACAGTGGCAGGATAGCCATCATGATAGGTCAGTTCTGCCTTTGTATCATAAGTCGCCGCAATGTTTTCCATCACTGTAATCAAACGTTTCTGCATCACGTCCTTCACCGCAGGTTCAAAGCTGCGGATCGTGCCCATAATCTTGGCGGTTTCCGGGATCACATTGAACGCTGTGCCCGCATGAATTTGCGTGATTGAGATGACACCGCATTCAATCGGGTCAATGTTACGGCTGACAATGGTGTGCAAAGATTGCACCATCGCAGTTGCAGCCACAATCGGATCTATTGAAAAATGCGGGCGCGCCGCATGTCCCCCTTTGCCAAAAATCTCAATCTCAAAATCATCGACCGATGCCATTACCGGCCCAGCGCGGGTCTGAAATTCACCCACAGGCAAATCAGGCATATTATGGATGGCAAACACTTGGGAAATTCCGTATTTCTCGATCACGCCTTCATCACACATGACTTCAGCTCCGCCGCCACCTTCTTCGGCAGGTTGGAACATCAGCACCACACGGCCCGAAAAATTACGCGTCTCAGTCAGGTATTTGGCCGCTCCCAGCAACATCGTTGTATGCCCATCATGACCACAAGCGTGCATTTTACCCTCAACTGTTGACGTATATTCCAATCCAGTCTTTTCAGGCATCGGCAACGCATCCATATCCGCGCGCAACCCAATGGTTCCCCCCGCACCTTTACCGTTGATCACCGCCACAACGCCGGATTTGGCCCAGCCTTCAGAGATATCATCAACACCAAACTCTTTTAGCCGTTCCACTACAAACTTTGCGGTTTCATGGCACTCAAACCCTAATTCCGGATTGGCGTGAATATGTTGGCGCCATGCGGCCATTTCTGCAAAATTGTCGGCAATACTGTTGATAACGGGCATAGTCTGTGTACTCCTGTTTTCAGCCACTTTAGCCAGACATCCAAAATAGAAAAGCCCCAAATGACAAAACCTGAAGACAGCCAATCCCTTTGCCTTGATCCCACTGGTGGTTTACCCCGCTTGCTAGAGATCATGGCCCGCCTGCGCGATCCAGAAAACGGTTGCCCTTGGGACATTGAGCAAGATTTTAAATCCATCGCCCCCTACACGATAGAAGAAGCCTATGAAGTGGCTGAGGCGATTGAAAAAGCTGATATGGGGGAATTGGAAGGCGAACTGGGTGATCTGTTGCTGCAGGTAGTCTATTACACACAGATGGGGCGTGAACAGGGACATTTTGATTTTGACAGCGTAACAAAGAAAATTGCTGATAAAATGGTCCACCGCCACCCACATGTCTTTGGGGATGAGAACCGTAATAAATCAGCCACGCAACAGGTCGCGGATTGGGAACAGATAAAAGCAAAAGAGCGGGCAGATAAAAGCATTGAACAAGCCAGAACACTTGACGGGGTAGCGATTAATTTACCTGCCTTGACCCGTGCAGTAAAGTTACAAAAACGCGCAGCACGGGTAGGGTTTGACTGGCCATCAACAATCGAAGTATTGGATAAAATCAATGAAGAATGTCTTGAATTAATCGAAGCACGTGAAAAACTATCACATGTCGAACAAATAGAAGAATTTGGCGATCTGATGTTCGTAATGGCCAACTTAGCACGCCATTTAAATATAGATCCCGAAGAAGCCCTGCGCAAAGCCAACACAAAGTTTACCCGTCGCTTTGAAGCTGTGGAAACAAAGCTGGCAAATTTAGGCAAAGCTCCGCAACAATCAAACCTAACCGAAATGGATGCGTTATGGGATGCTGTAAAACGGGATGAAAAGGGTTAAGCGACAACTTTACCTGATAAGCAATCTTCAAAAACTCGCATAGGCAAAACACCCAGTTGTTCAAACAAAGAGATGAAATCCAGATGATTACGTGCATCCACAATACGACCATCCACAATCTTCATCAAGATTTGCCCGTGCATATAAACCATACGACCCGTTTTACGGCACACAGCAGTAACCGTGACCAAATGTGACAACCAATCACCCTGCTCTACAGTCAAGTCACTGGTAACCGCCACTTTTTCAATAAGACCTAACAGGCTTGCATGGAATTGACTGAACTCGTCTGGCCCGACATGCGGATGACTGCCCAATCCGCGTACACTTGAACCTGGTTTAAACAATTCATAAATTGCATCCGTATCCTCTTCCAACCACACACGCTGGAACCATTCTTCAGACACTTGCAACTTATTCTTTAGCATCATTTTTCCTTTTAACTTTACATTCATAAATACACATCATTTGTACTAATAGCTTTTTATTAGGAAAACCAGTGTGAACACTTAATAGTAGATTAAATATCTAAACTAAACTCATAACGATAGTCTAGCCGTATTAATCTCTACGTAAAGCAAGGTTATTTATTCCTGATTTTTTCACTCAGCTATTGACCTGACTATTTTAGTCGGATTAAAGAGCGTCGAACAAATAAGGAATCGTCATGTACCAAGCTTTCAAAACCACACTTTTTGCCACGGCTCTTTTGGCCGTAGCGGCCCCTGCCATCGCTGATGAGGTAAATGTTTATTCGTCTCGCCAGCCTTTTCTAGTAGAACCGTTATTCAATGCTTTCACCGCAGAAACTGGTATCAAGGTAAATGTATCATTCCTGAAAAAGGGCATGACAGAAAAGCTGGTTGCCGAAGGCAAACGTTCGCCCGCTGATTTGGTGATGACAACTGACATTTCACGCTTGAACAGTGTGGTTGAAGCCGGTGTTACACAATCAGTTACATCTGACACCCTTAGCGCCAATATCCCTGCAGATTATCGTGATCCCGACGGCCAATGGTTCGGGCTGACATCACGTGCTCGCGTGGTTTACGCTTCCAAAGATCGCGTTAAAGATGGTGAACTAACAACATATGAAGATCTGGTTGACCCAAAATGGAAGGGGCGCATCTGTATCCGGTCAGGCACCAACGCTTACAATCTGGCTCTGACATCTGCAGTTATTGCGCATCACGGCGAAGATGGAGCGAAATCTTGGCTGGAAGGTCTAAAAGCCAACTTGGCTCGTAAACCATCAGGCAATGACCGCGCGCAAATCAAAGCAGTTTACGCAGGCGAATGTGATATTTCCATCGGCAACACCTATTACATGAAGAAAATGCTTGATGACCCAGATCAAGTCGCTTGGGCTAATAGCGTTAACATCATATTCCCCGTATTTGAAGGGGGTGGAACACACGTGAACCTGTCAGGCATGGCTTTAACCAAGTCTTCCAAAAATAAAGAAAGTGCTATTAAACTGATGGAATGGCTGTCTTCAGCAACGGCACAGGAAATCTACGCCGAAACCAATGGTGAGTACCCGCTAAAACCAGGTACAAAACCATCTAAACTGGTTGCAGGTTGGGGCACATTCACCGCTGATAACAAACCTCTGATCGAGATTGCAAAACTGCGTCCCGCATCCCTAAAGCTGGTTGAAGTGGTGAACTTCGACGAATAAATAATACCATCACATCGAATACGAAAGGGCATCTCATATGAGGTGCCTTTTTCATACGTGTAAGGCTTTACCCGCTTACATCCCCAATGCTACACCTGCGGTAACTATAGCGGAGCTTAGCCATGAACATTCTTCAGATCGCCTCACTACTGATTGTGCTGGCGGGGGCCTTTGGTGCCATTAACTATCTGTTTCTAAAGCTGCCTTCTTCTATCGGTATCCTAGTCGTGGCTTTACTTGCCTCTTTAAGTGTTATGGGCGTTGATGCCCTGCTCCCGGCTTTGGGGGCGGCAGATACAGTTCAAACAATTGTACGCGACATAGAATTTTCTGATGCCTTGCTTGAAGGCATGCTGGGTCTGTTACTGTTTGCAGGCGCCTTGCACGTAAAACTCACTGATCTGCGCCAACAGGCATGGGTGGTGCTTTTGATGGCCACGCTTGGCGTGGCGATTTCCACTGCCATTGTCGGGTACGGTTTCAGCTGGATCACCGGGGCACCTTTGATCGTGGCCCTTGTGTTTGGCGCTATAATTACCCCCACTGATCCGGTTGCCGTTCTGGGCGTCTTGCGCGAAGCTAATCTGCGCAAATCTCTGGAAACTAAAATCGCTGGTGAAAGCCTGTTTAATGATGGGGTCGCTTATGTGGTTTTTCTAATCCTTGCAGGGCTTGCCTTTCCGTCAGGTGAAAACCACGCCGAGGGCGCAATGGCTGCAGTAAAACTATTTGCGCAAGAAGCTATTGGTGGTGCCATTCTAGGGGCCGTTCTGGGTTACCTTGTATTCCAGATCATGAAACGCATCGACGATTATTCGCTGGAGGTATTACTGTCCCTGGGCCTTGCCTTTGGCGGTTATCAACTGGCCGTAACTCTGCACATGTCCGGCCCGATCATGGCCGTGGTGGCAGGCTTATTCATCGGCGATGTCGGTATGAAACACGGCATGTCAGAACAGACGCGGCTATACCTGAACAAGTTCTGGGAACTTATTGATGAGATATTGAACGCCATTCTATTCCTGCTGATCGGTATAGAGGTTTTTGCGATCAGCTTTGACGTAAATGCCATATGGGGCGGTATATTATGTATTGCGCTTGCTCTCATCGCGCGGGCTGCAGCCGTGACCATACCGCTTATGTTGCTCAAACCTTTCCGTACATTCACCCCTGACGTGATCCCGATCATGACATGGGGCGGCCTGAAAGGCGGCATATCCGTCGCCTTGGCATTGACCCTACCCGACAGTGAATGGAAAGCCGCGATCCTGACTGCGACTTACACTGTGGTGATCTTCTCTATTATCGTTCAAGGGCTAACGATCGCCCCCTTAGCCAACAGGCTAGGCCGCACACCGGATTTATTATAATGACCGAATATCTGGTTTACGACGTTTTCACCGATACACCTTTTGGCGGCAACCAGTTGGCGGTTATCCCTAATGCGCGCACCTTGAAAGAGGCTGATCTGCAACGCATTGCAACAGAGTTCAATTTCTCTGAAGTCACTTTTATCTATCCGCCCGAAAATCCAGATCATACCGCGCGCGTGCGCATCTTTACCCCCACCAACGAAATCCCGTTCGCTGGGCACCCCACTATCGGTACAGCAATTGCCTTGTCTGATTTGGGCGGCAGTGCAAGCATGGTTCTGGAACTGGGCATTGGCCCGATCCCTTGTGAAGTAAGCAAAACCACACCGCCCAGTGCCCAATTCACCATCAAAGCCGCTTTGGAACGGCTGGATACGATCGATACAGAGCTGATTGCTGACTGTCTGTCTTTGCCGCAAGATGCAATCATCACTCAAAACCATACGCCTGAAATGGTATCTGTCGGCCTGCCTTTTGTGATGGTCGAGCTTGCTCATCTAAATGACTTGGCACAAGCCAGTCCGGCAACAAGCGCTTTCAAGCGTGGTGCAAAACAACACGTCAACAATGCCGATCTATTCGCCATCATGGTTTACGTCAAAACCGAAACCGGCATACAAGCCCGCATGTTTGACCCTTTAAACAACACCTCCGAAGACCCAGCCACAGGCAGTGCCGCTGCTGCCCTTGGGTCATATCTGACTAGTCTTACAGGCCAAGCACAAACACTCAACATTACCCAAGGCGTGGAAATGGGCCGGCCCTCAGGGATACTTGTTTCAACAACGCTACAAGATGGGCAGGCAAACTCTGTCACTGTGCGTGGTTCTGCGGTTAAAACCATGCAGGGAACGTTGGTGTTTTAACTGGCACGTTAACCTTAACTTACTTGCACCCTGCCTCTGACAGGTTAAAAGGGCGGTATTACGAAGGAAGCTGGCATGACCAAAGACACAATCATAGCACGATGCGAGGCTAATGGCCTGCGTATGACCGAACAACGCCGGGTGATTGCACAAGTTTTACAAGGCTGTACTGATCATCCAGATGTCGAAGAACTCTACGCCCGCGCATCTGCTGTCGATGCAGGTATTTCTTTGGCTACAGTTTATCGCACAGTAAAGCTGTTTGAAGAAGCCGGCATTCTGGAACGGCGTGAGTTCGGTGACGGGCGCGCACGTTATGAAGATGCTGAGCGTGATCACCATGACCATCTGATTGACATCCAATCAGGTGAAGTCATCGAATTCGTTGATAAAGAAATCGAAATCTTACAAGAAAAAATCGCTGCGAAATTAGGGTATTCCCTGCGCGGCCACCGACTGGAACTTTACGGGGTTCCGCTAAAAAAGGACGATACTAAATGAGCACTATTATCGATGTTTTTGCCCGCGAAATATTAGACAGTCGTGGCAACCCAACGGTTGAAGTCGACGTGACACTGGAAAGTGGGGCCATGGGTCGCGCCGCAGTCCCTTCTGGGGCTTCAACTGGCGCGCATGAAGCAGTAGAATTGCGTGACGGTGATAAGTCACGTTATATGGGTAAAGGTGTTTTGCAAGCAATTGATGCCGTAAATGGCGAAATCGCCGAAGCCTTACTAGGTGCAGATGCACTGGAACAAGTTGAGATAGATGCGATGATGTGCGAACTCGACGGCACATCAAACAAAGCTCGTTTGGGTGCAAATGCGATCTTGGGTGTTTCTTTGGCTGTGGCAAAAGCTGCTGCAGAACATGCAGGCCAACCATTATTCCGCTATGTTGGTGGCACCTCTGCGCGCACACTGCCCGTTCCAATGATGAACATCATCAATGGCGGTGAACATGCTGATAACCCCATCGATATTCAGGAATTTATGGTTGTTCCTGTAACCGCCGGCAATATCCGTGAGGCTATCCGCATCGGGGCCGAGATTTTCCATACCCTTCAAAAAGAACTATCCGCAGCAGGTCATTCCACCAGTGTGGGCGATGAAGGCGGTTTTGCTCCGAACCTGAATTCTACCACAGACGCGCTGGATTTCATTATGAAAGCCATCGAAAAAGCTGGTTACAAACCGGGCGAAGAAATTTATCTGGCGCTGGATTGTGCCGCATCCGAATACTATGAAGACGGTGTTTATAATTACAAAGGCGAAGGTCAGAAACGCACATCAGACGAAAATGCCAAATATTTAGCTCAGTTGGTCGAAGATTATCCCATTTTCAGTATCGAAGACGGCATGGATGAAGATGATTGGCTGGGTTGGGAAACCTTGACAGAACTGATCGGAGACAAGTGCCAATTGGTGGGGGACGATTTGTTTGTTACCAATTCAGAGCGTCTGGCTAAAGGTATCGAAAAAAATTGCGCTAACTCAATCCTTGTGAAAGTCAATCAGATCGGCAGTTTGACCGAAACATTGGAAGCTGTTGAAATGGCCCATCGTGCAGGCTTTACCTCTGTGATGTCGCACAGATCAGGTGAAACCGAAGACGCTACCATTGCAGATCTTGCCGTGGCCACAAACTGCGGCCAGATTAAAACCGGCTCACTGTCGCGCTCTGACCGTCTGGCAAAATACAATCAACTGATCCGCATAGAAGAAATGCTGGGCGCATCAGCGCTATATGCAGGAACATCTATTTTAAAAGGATAAATAAACACGGGGGCGTATTAAGGAATAATCCATGATAAGCACGAACCGGATGGTTTTAATCACCCTCGCCCTTCTTTCCCCTATGCCTGCTACGGCGGAACGTATCATTCAGCTTGAGCCCGGGCTTTGGGAATATAGTTATGATCTGGAAATTCCAGGTTTGCCGATCCCCTCGGGTTCGGCAAAAACCAAATGCATATCAGCTAAAGAGGCCAAACAAAACTTGGCTGATCTATTAGCAAAACTAGCCATAAATAATACGCAATGCACTGTGACCGATATGAATGATACGCTGAACACTTTAAAGTTCCATATTATCTGCCGCCCGCAAATAAACGGCATCGACTTTACCGCAAGCGGAAACGCCGCGTTTCGATATGGGCGCACGAAAATTACCGGAAGCGTTTCAGCTATGGTCCTTATAAAGGGCGGTGAACCAATCTATGTGGTTGGACAAGGTCAGGCACACCGTGTTGGTCGCTGCCCTAAATAATATTAATTACAATCCTTTGGCCCATTTTTCAGCCCACTCTCCTAAGGGCTCAAGATGGTTGTATAATGTGCGGCCCGCATCCGTTAACGCATAGCCATCCGTGGCTTTTTCCACTAATCCTGCTGCGCGCAGTTCTTTAAGTCGTGTGTTTAAAACCGTGGGTGAAAGTGACGCGCAGCGGGTCTGTAATTCACGAAACGTGCAATCGCGATCACTAAGGTTCCATAAAATTCCCATCGCCCAGCGCCGCCCAATCAAATCAAACAAAACCATAATCGGTTGGCCAGATTTTGAGCCATGCACGGCCTGCCCCAGACGGGGAAGTTTAACACTTACATTTTTATTGACCATAAGGCTTGACTCCATTGCTACTAATTCAGTAGCACTATCATGCTACACTTTACGTAGCATTATGGTATAACGAACAAAAGGCAAGTCATATGAAAAACATACTGCTATGGATCAGTCTCTCTCTGATTTGGAGTTCATCTTTTCTTGCTATCAAAATAGGTGTCATATCGATCCCACCCCTTACCCTTGTTGCCATTCGTATGCTGGTCGGCGCATCCGTGATGCTGATCATCATGCGCATATGGTTGCTTCATTTGCCAACCGACTTGCGTTCATGGGCGATCCTTATAGTCAGCGGCATGATGGGTAACATCATACCCTTTTCGTTGATCAGTTATGGTGAGATACATATCAACAGCGGTCTTGCAGCACTGTTGATGGGCATTGCCCCTGTCGTTACCGTATTCTTGGCCCCTTTAATCCATCCCGATGAAGTGTTAAATCGCAAGATAATTGCTGGTATCATAATTGGCTTTTCAGGCCTTATCGTACTCATAGGCCCTGCCACTTTGCACGGGTCAGGCGATCACCTCACTGGGCAATTGGCCGTTTTCGCTGCCGCTTTATGCTATGCTTTTACCACATTATTCACCCGTAAATACGCGCGCTTGCCAGCATTGGTCATGGCCACAGGCTCTATGCTGACCGGCACTGTAATCATTACTGCCGCAGCCTTCGCCTTTGAGGCCCCTTTGCAAAATGGCCTGATAGCAGATCGCTCTTTACTGGCCGCCCTATACCTTGGCCTGTTCCCCACCGCCCTTGCGACATTGATCTACTTCTATCTCATTCCAAAAATTGGGGCTGCGCGCCTGTCACAAGTGAATTTCGTAGTACCGGTCACAGGAACCTTAATCGGTGCAATTACCTTAAATGAGGTGCTAACGCTTAATATGATAGCCGCCCTTGCATTAATCCTGACAGCTGTTTTTCTGGTGACATATAGGGCTTAAGCAAACCAGCCCTAGACGCGCCGCGCCGCGCCCGCTAAACCGATGCCCGAACTAAGGGCAATACGATGTCAGATATAGAAGAAAAACCACCAGCTCAAATTTACCTGATCACTCCAAGGACGTTTGATTTAACCATATTTAGTGCTCAATTGGCAGCAATCCTTGATGCCCATGACATTGCTTGTGTGCGCCTATCACTTGCCAGCACAGATGAACGCGACATTACCCGCGCGGTAGACCAATTACGCGAGATTTGTCATTCCCGCGATGTCGCCATCGTTATCGACAGCCATTTTCGCCTTGTGGAACTTCACGGGCTGGATGGTGTACATCTGCCCGACAGTTCACGCCAAGTACGCGAAGTGCGTGAAGCTTTAGGCCCAGACGCAATTGTCGGCACTTATTGCGGTGCTTCACGCCATGCGGGCATGACTGCAGGTGAAATCGGTGCGGATTACATTGCATTTGGCCCTGTGGCCGATAGCGCATTAGGCAGTGGTAAAACCGCCCCGTACGATTTATTCAAATGGTGGTCGCAAACCGTTGAAGTACCCATTATCGCCGAAGGCAATATCACACCGGAAGCTGCCGACGCCCTTGCCCCGATTGTAGATTTCTTCGCTTTTGGTGATGAGATATGGGGTGCAGATGACCCAAGCGCAACACTTGGCGATTACATAAAACGGATCAGTTAAAGCCTAATTTGGCAAACGGTTTGGCATACCAGCCGCCACAGCCGTGTATGCTGCCTTTGCCAAAGCTTTACGATTATTAAAATCCGTTATTTTTAACGGCGGATGGAAAACCAGTTCAACATGGCCTTGCTTTGGTTGTGAAACCACATGCAACATATGATCTAACATCTCCATCTCGCCCCAATAGCCATAAAAATCAGCACGCTTACCGTTTGGTGCGTGATACAATGCTGTCACTGGCTGTACCCACATCAGATCGGCCAGATCAGGGGCGAAAAACGCCTGGAACAACGATGATCTAAACGGCAGCACATGGCGGCCATCGGTGCTGGTCCCTTCTGGGAAAAACAACAATTTATGGCCTTTTAATGCGTGATCCAAGAATAAATCATGCTGCAGTTTCGCATCGCTGCGTTTACGGCGGATAAACACTGTTCCTACTACACGCGCCATGGCACCAATAGCAGGCCAGTTGCGCACTTCAGCTTTAGCAACAAAAAACACTTTCTGACCGGCATTCAGCGTTAAAATATCCAACCATGACGAATGATTGGCCACCACAACACCTGCGTGTTGCATAGGTTTTCCTGTAACAATCAACGAAATACCTATGAATTTCAAACAGATCCAGCAAGCCAATTGCACTATAAATTGCCCCGCGCGCCACAAACCAAAGAGACGTAAAGCTGCAAGTGGGATCAACAATATCATGATGGTTAACCCGCATGGGATAAATTTTAAAATCACACGCACCCAACCACCCGATACTGGGCGGTCAAGATCAACCTCATATCCTGCATCCCAACCAATCATGCAGCACTAGATCGTGCGTAAAAATCTTTGTATTTCTGTGACATACGCAAAGTATCCATCACAAGGCAGACATCAATTGTATTAAATTCATGGTCAACAAAAGCCCCTTCACCTACTGCCCCGCCAAGACGTAAATAAGATTTAATTAAGGGGGGTATTTGTTGCATCGCGACCACCTTGTCAGTTTCACTTTCAGGAAGAACATCCATAGAAATCGCATTGGCTCCATAAGCTGGTACACATACATCATCTTGAGCCAAATGATTGTGATGCAAAAATGACAAACCATGTGATATAATCTCAGGATCAGTGCCATGGAATGATGCGACCCCAAACAGGATTTCTATTTCATGATCCGAAACATATTCCGCCAAGCCTTGCCATAATAAATGCATCGCTATGCCGTTGCGATAGCGCGCATCTACACAAGAACGCCCCAGCTCAAGTGAGTTACGGCCACAGGTTACGATTTTATCCAGACAAAACTCAGTCGCTGAGTAATAGCCTTTTCCACAAACCGCCATATCACTGCGTAACAAACGATATGCCCCAACAATATTATCCGCCTCGGGCAAATTGTTATCGCATAGGATCAAGTGGTCATAATCAGCATCATAAGCATCACGTTCAACCCCCAAGACATCTGCATCAGGATCAGTAGCCCCGCCAAATTCAGTCACAAAGACACGGTAACGCAACCTTTGCGCAGCATGTAATTCGGCCTTGCTTTTGGCTAACTTAATCGAAAAATTTGCGTTATTGGGTGTCATTGCTTTGCGTATTTACCCTGTTTTGCGCAGGTCATAGGGCTTTTTACACGATTTTGCAAATAAAGCTTGAGATAGTTCTTGTAAGAATCAACTACAGGTTGCATATTCGCTTTAACGTTAAATTAACCCTTTTCATTTCTGTTAAGTAACCATAACCAATTCAACCCGTGAGCCTATAATGACCACCTTACCCTGCTGTTCAAAATTAACCGTGATTTTACCATCAATTACAGATTGCACCTGCCCCAAACCCCAATCCGGTTGCGCAGGATGGCGCACATAATCGCCCGGCGTTAAAAAATCGTTCATATCTAACCCTTTTTCATACAGGCATGCACAGTATTGACCAAACAAGCCAACATTGCCAGCCAGATCAGTTCACGCATCTGTCACGATCTGACCAACCCTATCGGGGCGATTAGCAATGGGCTGGAATTGCTTACTTTATCTGGTGCACCACTTAGCCCAGAACTGTCACTGATCAGCGAAAGCGTGGGTGCAGCAAATGCCAAATTACAATTTTTGCGCATAGCCTTTGGGGAAAACCATAGCGACAGCACCTTGGCGGCTCCGACAATTAAAAATATCCTGCACAACTATTACGCAGCCCCCCATATGCAAGTGGTTTGGAATATTAACACCGCGACAAGCCAAAACGATTTACAATTGCTGTTTTTAATATTGCTATGCGTAGAAAAACTAGCCCCTTATGGCGGGCAAGTAACCCTGACACAAAAAGCAACCAGCCATGTGGTCACAATTATCGGGGATAACCTGAAAACCAGTAGCTTTGGAAACTTAACAACCCATAGGTTCCTACCGCAAGACGGCCCAGCGCTGATCCAGTTCAATCTGGCACAAAATCAAATCGACCAGATGGGTTATACCATGATCTTATCTGAAGCACCGGGTAAGCTGCACATCACAATCACCCCCTAGATTTCCTGTAAACCCTCCCGAAACTGGCGCATATTGGCTTGATAACTCAAAGCCGATTGCGTCAGTCCCTCAATTGCAGCGGCATCCAGCGTGCGGATCACTTTTGCAGGCATGCCCATCACTAATGAACCATCTGGGATCACCTTACCCTCAGTCACTAAAGCGCCGGCCCCAATCAGACAGTTCTTGCCGATCACCGCCCCGTTCAACACCGTGGCCCCCATCCCGATCAAGGAATTATCGCCAATCGTACAACCATGAATAATTGCACTATGCCCGATGGTGCAATTATTACCGATAATTGTTGGGCAGCCGATATCCGTATGTACTACGGTATTTTCCTGAATATTAGTGCCATGCCCCACAACAATAGGATCATTGTCCCCACGCAAAACCGCCCCGAACCAAATGCCAACACCACTTTCCAGCGTCACACGCCCTATCACATGAGCGTTCGGCGCTACCCAAAAATCGCCATCTTGCGGTAACGTTGGGGCCATAGCGTTCAATTTATAAATTGTCATGACAACTCCTCAAATTCCATATTCAACTTGGCTACCAAATCTACCAGTTCAGGCCGCGCATCACGACGCATATGCGCCGCTTTCATAATTATTTTCAGGCGTTCAAAACAGGCATCCAGATCATCGTTGACCAAAACATAATCATATTCCGCCCAATGGCTGATCTCATTGCGCGATTTAGCCATGCGCTTGGCCACAACCTCAGCACTGTCTTGTCCGCGTGTTATCAAGCGGCGTTCCAGCTCTTCAATCGAAGGCGGCAGGATAAAAATAGAAACCACATCTCTTTGTAAAATAGAGCCGCGAATTTGTTGACCACCTTGCCAATCTACGTCAAAAATAACATCCGTCCCTGCATTAATCGCCTGTTCCACAGGGCCGCGTGGTGAACCGTATGAATTTTCAAAAACCGTGGCATGTTCTAACATCTCACCGTTTCCTACCATCGCGTCAAACCCATCACGCGATTTAAAATAATAATCCTTACCATTAACTTCACCATCGCGTGGCGCACGGGTGGTGGCTGATATAGAGAACTGTAAATTATCATCCCATTTCAATAACATCCGCGACAAGGTTGATTTTCCTGCTCCTGAAGGTGATGATAAAATTATCAGCAATCCACGGCGGTTATTCGCAGTCATAAATCCTACTCCACATTCTGAACTTGTTCACGCATTTGATCTATTACAGTCTTTAACTCCAATCCCACCTGCGTCAACGCGGTATCATTGGATTTGGAACATAAAGTATTAGCTTCGCGGTTAAATTCTTGCGTCAAAAAATCAAACTTGCGCCCAATCGGGCCGTTTGCAGCCAGCAAATCATGCGCCGCGTCAATATGTGCGCGCAATCGGTCCAGCTCTTCCATCACATCTGATTTTACCGCCATCACTGCAAGTTCTTGCATGATCCGTGCCTCATCCACACCATCAGCATTATCCATAATTTTTTGAATATTGGCCCGAAAATGTTCTTTGGTTTTCGCAGACCGCGCTTCAATCAAACCAGTAGATTGTTTTGTCAGCAAATCAATCTGTTCCACTTGTTTCGTCAATATAGCGGCCAAATTGCTTCCTTCAGCTTTGCGGGCGGCCAGGAAATCTGTTAAAACTTTCTCAAAGTCATCCTTAATCGCCTGCAATAATGCTGCGTCACCTTCACTTTGGGCATGGGCCATCTCAATCACACCACGTATAGACAACAAATCTGCTGCACGCGTGACCGCCAATGACAGACCCTTTTCAATTGCACGATCTTCAGTGGTCTTCACAGCTTCTATCACCGCATCTAAATTGGGCAGGTTTAGAACAGGTGTACCATCCTCAATCCCTTGCTTAACCCGTAACCCAATATTCACTGTGCCCCGCGCACAAGTCCGACCCATCGCCGTTTTTACATGTTTTTCAATCACGTCAAAACCTTCAGGCACCCGGGTGCGCACATCCAGCCCTCGCCCGTTCACACTTCGAACTTCCCAGACCCAGTTTGCACCGTGATATTCGCCGCTCGCAGATGCGAACCCTGTCATTGAATTAACCATTTAGTAAATCATGCCTCTCATTTTTTGATAATTTATGCAAAAATACACCTATCGCAGTATTAACAAAGCGTTACCAAATTCTGTAAGGTTTCTCAATAATACTTGTAAAATTAGAAACATTTTGGGCCGATGCATAATATGAGTAAATCAATCATCACAAACAGCAAAGTTATTCCGTTATTCTTGCATAAGCACAAGACACAAAGCGGGATTATCCAAGAGGCTATAAATTACTGGGAAAGCCTGCGAAACGGTCGCTTGGTTCCCAAGCGTTCAGAAATCGATCCACGTGCATTACACCGTTCACTTAATTACAGCTTCATTTTAGAGGCCAGCGCGCCCGATAACATCCGCTTTCGTTTGGTTGGCAGCAAGCTATGTGATTGTATGGGCATCGAAATACGTGGCATGCCTGCTTATGCAATGATGCAAATGGATGCCCGAAACGATTTCAATCATATGCTACAAACCGCGCTTGCCCGCCCGGAGATACTGGATTTACAACTATCTCCTATTGCCCGTATGGTATTGCTACCGATGGCTGCAGAAGACAACAGCATCAGTCGTTTTCTGGGTTGTGTGAATGTAAATGCCCATCATCCTAGTTTTCCGACACGGTTCAACATCAGATCGGTTACCAAAACGCGGATCATTGCATCTCGGTCTATAGAAACACAAACCATGCCTAGCTTGGCTGAAAATCAAAGGGCGTTCACACCAGAAAAACAAAAGGCGACCCCTAAGACGCCGCCTTTCTTACGAATTGTAAAGTAAAGCTTAACCCGCTTTACGTTGTGCCTGATGCCGAGTTTCCAGTTCTTCAGCAACCAAAAACGCCAATTCCAACGATTGTGACGCGTTCAGCCGTGGGTCGCATGCCGTATGGTAACGGCTGGATAGATCTTCATCTGTCACCGCCCGCACACCGCCAGTACATTCAGTTACATCCTTGCCCGTCATTTCAAAATGCACCCCACCAGGCACGGTGCCTTCAGCTTGGTGCACTGCAAAGAATTCACGGACTTCGCGCAAAATGCTGTCGAAGGGGCGGGTTTTAAAGCCGGTCGATGATTTAATCGTATTGCCGTGCATCGGATCACAGGTCCAAAGAACATTACGTCCTTCAGCCTCTACCGCTTTGATAAGTTTGGGTAAATGTTCACCTACATTGCCTGCTCCAAAGCGGGCAATCAAAGTCAGACGTCCAGCTTCATTTTCAGGGTTCAACTTATCAATCAACGTCAGCAGATCATCTTTGGTGATTGATGGCCCACATTTCAGGCCGATCGGGTTTTGCACCCCGCGGCAGAACTCTACATGTGCACCATCCGGCTGGCGGGTGCGATCCCCAATCCAGATCAGATGCCCGGAACCTGCTAGCGGCAGGCCAGTTGTGCTGTCAATACGGCACAAAGCTTCTTCATATTCCAGCAACAATGCTTCATGGCTGGTATAGAAGTTTACTGTGCGCAGCGCGTTGGTATTGTCAGAATTGATGCCCGCGGCATTCATAAAATCCAGACTGTCAGAAATCCGATCTGCCAAATGTTTGTACTTATCAGCCGCCCCTGCTGCATTGGCGAAGCCCAGATTCCATTCATGTACATGGTGAATATCTGCATAACCACCTTGACTAAACGCCCGGATCAAATTCAACGAAGCAGCTGCCTGCGTGTAAGCGCGCAGCATATTTTCCGGGTTCGGAATACGCGCTTCGGGGGTGAATTCAATCTTGTTGATGATGTCGCCACGGTAGCTGGGCAATTCTACACCGTCGATGGTTTCTGTATCTGCCGAACGCGGTTTAGCGAATTGCCCTGCCACACGGCCGATTTTAATCACAGGCACTTTCGCACCATATGTCAAAACAATCGCCATTTGCAGCATGACTTTATAAGTGTCACGGATCAGATCAGAACTGAATTCACCAAAGCTTTCAGCACAATCGCCACCTTGCAGTAAAAATGCTTCACCACGTGAAGCAGCACCCAGTTTCGCTTTCAAAGATCGGGCCTCACCTGCAAAAACCAACAATGGATAACGACCAAGACGCGCCTCAACCTCTGCCAATTGGGCAGCATCCAGGTATTCTGGCATTTGAATGCGCGGTTTTGTGCGCCAAGTTGATTTTGTCCAAGCTGTTGTCATGGGACTATCTCCGTGTAAAAAACTATCGAAGAATATCCTTAAAACAAAAGCTTGCGGGTTTCTAGGGCCAGTTTTCCCTGATAAAGGCGTAAATCGTTGAAATAATACGCTTAGAAGACAGAAACGCTTGCCTGTGAAACAAGTTTTTGATCATGGTGATCAGAGTAGTTTTTACGGAAACTGATTCGCCACCCCTTTTTGGATACAGACCAATGCCACCAGTTGACACCAATACACCTACAAAACACTTCGTGTTTTTGCTGCTGGATCAGTTTTCTTTGATCGCGTTCACCACCGCGATTGAACCTTTACGGCTGGCCAACCGCTACCACAAGAAAACCTTTTACACATGGACTGTGGTCAATGAAACGGGTGATTCTGCAGTCAGTTCCAGTGGGATTGAGGTCAAAGTTGATAAGCCATTATGCGAATTGAAACGCAATGATGTGATTTTTGTCTGTGGCGGATTGAATGTTAAAAGAAACACAACCAAACCGATCTTAAACTGGCTGCGCCGAGAAGTCCGTAAAGGCTTAACTGTGGGAGGCTTGTGCACGGCATCTTACACCTTAGCCGCGGCAGGCCTTATGCAAGGTAAAAGGTGCACTATTCACTGGGAAAACTATGACAGTTTTGAAGAAGAGTTTCCCGATATTAACTTGGCCAGAAGCGTGTTTACAATAGACGGCAACAGGTTTTCTGCAGCAGGCGGCATGGCCTCGGTTGATCTGACACTTAAGATTATCTCACAGGATTTCGGGCAGGATTTGACCAATTGGGTTGCAGATCAGATGATCTATAACTCAATGCGCACAGAACACGATGAACCACGTCTGTCGGTACCCACCCGTATCGGGGTGCGTCATCCAAAGCTTTCCAAGGTTATCCAGATGATGGAAAAAAACATCGAAGAACCTATATCCCCTTCCATTCTTGCCAACGATGTGGGCATGTCCACACGCCAGCTGGAACGCTTGTTTCGCCGCTATTTAGACCGCTCACCTAAACGCTATTATATGGAATTGCGGCTGCAAAAGGCCCGTAATTTGTTAATGCAAACTGATATGTCGGTGATCAATGTAGCCTTGGCTTGCGGTTTTTCCAGCCCATCGCATTTCTCCAAATGTTATCGCACACAATATGAAACCACACCTTACCGGGAACGAGGAACCATTCCCACATCGTAAGAGCACCAAACAAAGGAACGCATATATGAAAACCACTACCAAAGCCTGTGTTATCGGGGGCGGCGTGGTTGGCGCATCCGTGCTTTACCACCTCACCAAGTTGGGTTGGTCAGATGTGATGTTACTGGAACGCTCAGAACTGACATCAGGTTCCACGTGGCATGCTGCAGGTGGATTTCATACGCTTAACGGCGACACAAACATGGCCGCATTACAAGGCTATACCATCCGACTGTATAAAGAACTGGAACAGCTGACCGGCATGTCTTGCGGGCTGCACCACGTGGGCGGCATCACTTTAGCCGATACGCCCGAGCGCATGGATATGATGCTGGCAGAACGCGCCAAACACCGTTTCATGGGGTTGGATACAGAAATAGTTACCCCGGAAGAGATCAAGAAATTGTCTCCTATTACGAATGTAGAAGGTGTTATCGGTGGGTTATATGACCCATTAGATGGTCACCTTGATCCATCTGGCACCACGCATGCTTATGCCAAGGCCGCGCGTATGGGTGGGGCGGAAATTGTGCTGCACAATCCCGTGATCGAAACCAACCAACGGGCCGACGGCACTTGGGATGTGGTCACGAAATTAGGCACAATCCACGCCGAACACATCGTTAACGCAGCGGGGCTTTGGGCACGCGAACTTGGGGCAATGGCAGGCGTTTATCTGCCCCTGCATCCAATGGAGCACCAATACTTGGTCACCGAAGAAACCCCCGAAGTTTACGAACGTGACCATGAATTGCCTCATGTTATGGATCCGGGCGGCGAAAGTTATTTACGCCAAGAAGGTCGCGGTATTTGCATCGGTTTTTATGAACAAAACTGTGATCCTTGGGCCGTAAACGGCACTCCTGCAGACTTCGGCCATGAATTATTGGAAAACAAACTTGACCGTATCTCAGACAGCGTCGAATTTGCTTTCAATCGTTTCCCTGTATTACAACGTGCAGGCATCAAAACCATCATCAATGGCCCATTCACTTTTGCGCCCGATGGCAACCCATTGGTTGGCCCAGTGCCCGGCTTGCGCAATTATTGGTCAGCTTGCGGTGTAATGGCAGGATTTTCCCAAGGCGGCGGCGTAGGCTTGTCATTGGCCCAATGGATGATCGAAGGTGAAGCAGAACGTGATGTTGCAGCGATGGATGTCGCCCGTTTCGGTAATTGGATCAATGCAGAATACACCCGCCCCAAAGTGGTGGAAAACTACCAACGTCGTTTTTCCGTTTCTTACCCCAACGAAGAACTGCCCGTGGCCCGTAAATGGAATACAACCCCAATGTATGATACATGGGCCGCCCAGGGTGCTGTCTTTGGTGCGCAATATGGCATGGAAGTGGTAAATTACTTCTCTACTGAGGATGAAGCTGATTATGAAACCCCTACGTTCCGACGTTCAAACGCTTTTGATGCCACCACGCGTGAGGTTATGGCGGTGCGTAATTCCGTTGGCATCAATGAAGTGCATAATTTCGGCAAATACCGTGTAACCGGCACAGATGCCCGCATATGGCTTGATCACATTATGGCCGGACGCATCCCCAAACAAGGCCGTATTGCGCTAAACCCGATGCTATCACCCAAAGGCAAGCTGATCGGTGATTTCACCGTTTCTTGCTTGTCTGAAACCGAATTTCTGCTGACCGCTTCTTTTGGCATGCAAGCCATCCACATGCGTTGGTTTAACCAACATGCACAAGGTGGTGTCGCAGTTGAAAACATCTCAACCAGCCGCATCGGGTTTCAAATCACAGGCCCAAATGCGCGCAAAGTTTTGGCCACCTGCACCAATGATGATGTCAGCCATGAAGCTTTTAAGTTTCTCGATGTGCGCACATTACAATTAGGGGCGCTTTCAGCACTGGTGCAACGGGTCAGCTACACAGGTGATCTGGGCTATGAGATTTATGTGAATGCAGATGAGCAACTAAAACTCTACCAGATACTATCCCAAGCGGGGCAGGAATATAACATGCAGCCCTTCGGGATGCGCGCAATGATGTCTTTGCGGCTGGACAAATTCTTTGGCTCTTGGGGGGCAGAGTTCAGCCCTGATTACACCCCTGCCGAAACAGGCATGGACCGTTTCATGGCTTACGATAAACCAACCGATTACATCGGCAAAATCAACGCATTAGCAGAACGTGATACGGGCCCTGCCCGCAAGTTATGTTTCTTTGAAATAGATGCCAGAGGTGCTGATGTGATCGCCTATGAACCGATCTGGCTGGATGACAAGGTCATAGGCTTTTGTACATCAGGCGGATTTTCACATTACACCAAAAAATCAATCGCTTACGGCTTTATTCCAACTGAAAAAATCAAACCTTATTTAAAGGTTAAAATCGAAATTCTTGGCAAGATGCGCCACGCAAAGCGGATTGAAACCGTCTTATTTGACCCCAAGAACCAACGCATGCGCAGCTAAGTTCAGACCCTATATTTTCACTAAGGCCGCTGTGGCGCACATAAACACAAGCTTCAGGGTCAAGGTCAATCGCAAGTTCCATAGATGCCCTTGGCCATATGCCAGCGCAGTGGTAAAGCATGATAATGATACAAATCGCAGCTTAAAACTTTGGCATCAAATTCATCGGCAAAACCCCTCGCCCGAGCCATCTAAATGCATTGGATGCGGATGCCAGCCGTTGTTTTTAAAATTAACACGGATAGAATTCGCCTCTTTGGCCCGCAAAGCAGGGCCTGGAACACGGCCACTATATGTCCATGCAGGATAATATATCCCTGAGCGATCTCAATTCCCCTATCCTCGGCGGTCATTTCGCCTACCTTTTTGGTTACTTTCAAAATATTTACCACAGATGCGAATAACTATTAATTACAGAACAGCTTTAGGAAACAGCGATAACATTACGATAGTTCTTTTATCTTTCACGGCACAGACATATGGTTCACCAAAAAAGGAAATAACTTATGAGTGCAGGACATAACGCCGTAGTAACAGGTGCCACCAGCGGTATCGGACGCGGGATCGCGTTGAGACTTGCCACCGATGGTGCCCGCGTGATGATCAATGGGTTTGGTGAAAAGGCAGATATCACTGCCCTTCTGGCCGAGCTGGAGCAGTTATCTGGCGAAAAACCGATTTATTCACCCGCTGACATGTCAGACCCTGCACAAATTGAAAGCATGATGAAACTGGCTGAAACCGAAATGGGCCATGTTGATATTTTGGTCAACAACGCAGGTATTCAATTCGTATCACCCATTGAAGAATTCCCTACAGACAAATGGAATCAAATCATTGCAGTCAATTTAAATTCAGCCTTTCACACCACCAAAGCCGTTGTTACCAGCATGAAATCTCGTGGGTGGGGGCGAATTATCAATCTGGCTTCGGCCCATTCGCTGGTCGCCTCTCCTTACAAATCTGCCTATGTCGCCGCTAAACACGGGTTGGCCGGCTTGACCAAGACCACCGCATTAGAGCTTGCCGAATACGGCATTACAGTAAATGCAGTGTCACCAGGCTATGTATTAACACCACTGGTCGAAGCTCAAATTCCTGCCACGGCCAAAGCCCGAGGCATTTCGCAAGACGCAGTGATCCAAACCGTCATGCTGGCCAATCAACCCACCAGAGAATTCGTTGAGATAGATGATGTTGCCGCCACAGTTGCCTTTTTGTGTTCAGATCCGGCCAAAGGCATTACTGGTAGCAATATAACTGTAGATGGCGGCTGGACGGCCCAATAGGAAAAGGTATTTCGCAGGCCTTGTTATTGTATTTCGCAGGATCAAGACCTAACAGTAAAATCACATCATACCTCAATGGAAATGATTGAATTCCCTTATGAGAAAAGGTATCTTACACGAAATACACTTAAACACGAACTTTTACCCACTAATACACTCTTAAAAAGAACAAAATTTTACCATACACAATATTCATCCAACCAAATCCATAAACGGATCACATCCAAGCGGGTCACATAATGAAATACCGCAATAGAAGATTAAAAGGGCTAGCCCGCAGAAGCATTTATTTTATCTGGCAAAAACAAATTATGTTTTTGGTTGTGACGCTCTTTACCAGCTATTATTATACCCCTTATATTACGATCCCTTTTTACCTGTTTTCAGTGGGAACGGAATTCTTCGAATTTTACTTTTCAAAACGCGTATTGCGATGGGTGGCAACCCTGCACAATGACGATGAAGACACAGCCAAAGCTGTTATGTTCACACGCATATTTACGATAATTGCCGCATTGAACGCTACATCAATCAGCACAATGATGGTTTTACTTGCCCGTTACGAAGGGGCTACAGTGCACTTTGCACCCCTGACGATACTGTTTATTGCAGCTTTATTCGCAGTTGTGAACGCGCATCAATTATTGAATACCCTTATCACCCGTTTAAGTATTTATGCGCTCACGTTTTTATATATCCCGTTATATGATCTTTGGCTGACACAGCCACCATTCAGCTCAAAGCTTTGGCTGCAATTGCTAACCGTGTTTTGCATATTATACTTTATTTTCAATTGCTCGCGCAGCATTTTACGCTTGTACATGCAAAACCTTGACCAATTGTTTGAATTAGAACACCAACGTATTCGTGCAGAAAACTTGTATAAGTTACAATCGCAATTTGTTGCAGTTATCAGCCATGAACTTCGCACCCCCTTAACCTCAATCAAAGGTGCTTTGGAGTTAATTGGCAGTGGCAAGATTGGCCAAATCGATCCGTCGATTAATAAACTGGTCACAATTGCCGGTAACAACAGTGCCCGCTTAGTCGCTTTGATCAATGACCTGTTGGACGTTCAAAAGTTTGAATCCGGTAAAATGGTTTTAGATAAATCCGAGATCAACATAACAACACTGGTTCAAGAGGCAGTTGAAGCTAACAAAAACTATAAAAGCGCTATGAATATTAAGTTTAAAACGTCCGGGCTTGATAATGCGGTGTACGTAAATGCCGATTATAACCGGATGATGCAAGTTATGGCAAATATACTGTCAAACGCAGTAAAGTTTTCTAAGTTGGGAGGCATCATAGAAGTTTCACTTGAAGATGATGCTTCAAAAGTCCGCGTGTCGATAACTGATTATGGTGCAGGTATTCCAGAGGCAGCCCGTGACAAGGTTTTTGCACAGTTCGAGCAGGTTAATAACGTAAATCAAAGCCAGCAGGGCGGAACCGGGCTTGGCATGTATATCACAAAGAAAATCATGGACGGTCATGTTGGCAATATTGATTTTACAAGTGAGGTGGGTAAAGGCACGACCTTTTATATTGAACTCGACGTGACCGAGCCCATTGAAGGCGCGTAGCCATTACCACACACTAGGGGCTTACCAGTTTCCGACATTTTCCATAGAAGCCCAAGGCTCTACCGGCTGCAAAGCTTCACCTTCTTGGATCAGTTCAACAGATATATTGTCAGGTGACTTTATAAATGCCAAATGGCCATCTCGTGGCGGCCGGTTAATCTCCACACCTTTGGCCATCAGGTTTTTACAAGATTCATAAATATCCTCACACCGGAACGCGATATGGCCCCAAGCACGGCCAGTATCCAGCACTTCATCGCTGTCCCAGTTATAAGTCAGCTCAATTTCAGGGGCCGCAGTTTTACGTGCGGTATCTTCATCCTTTGGCGCTGCCAGAAAGATCAAGGTAAACTTACCGTTTGGATATTCATGGCGCCGGGTTTCTACCATCCCCATTTTAGTGCACCAAAAGTCCAAAGATGCATCCAGATCAGTTACACGGATCATTGTATGGGCAAATCTCATTATATCTCTCCTATCAAATTTGATGTAACCTATCAGTCCGCTCGCCTTCGTCAAACCTAGATTGCTTGCATCAGCGAAAGAACGCCTTTATGGCTGCATAAACGCATAAATCATCGTATGGGACCCAGCTTTGACTTTCTACCAAACCTTATTTCTGTCATTCTTGATCGGCCTTAGCCTAATCTGGGCAGCCCGCAAAATCTGGCCCTCTGAGAATTTCTGGCAACATTCCTTGATCACTCTTTCAGGCCTGGCCATAATTGGGGTCATTGGCTGGCTTTTGCTGCAAATCCTAATCGGCTTGCCCAGCCTTGCACAAACTATTGATTTACCAGCAATATTCTTGGGGCTGCTTATCGCATATGGTTTTCAGAATGCGGCAACGGCGATCAAGCTGCGTGCCCAGAATAAGTTTAAGTAAACCGCTTTAAGGCTACTCATCAATTGCCGCTTTAACGATACCTGATAGCAATTCCTGAACTTGTTTCATAATGCCTTCAGGATAGTTTCGATGGCCTATTTTTACACCATCTTCATTTTCAAATACAAAGATTGAATATGGACAATGTGCGATATTCAATGGGTCCGCTTCCATCATCTTACGTGATACCACCGCAGAGCAGAACAAAAAGATATCCGCTGCTTTGAAAATTTCCTTTTTTGCGCCAAGATCTTTTCCGGTACGTTTCAACATCTCGCCTGTGTGACTGATATAATCAATCACCAGCCCCTGGCTAACAATCGCATCTTCAACGCTGAATGTCGCATCATCAAAGCTGCCATCATATGCATATACCACAGCAGGTTCCGCATTCGATTGGGTTGCAAACAGCGTGGTTATTAATATTATAAGTGTTTTTTTCATCGGTTTAACCTACAGGGATAATTATAAAAATCAAACACATCTTAATTTGCACAAGAGTCTTTTGGATGAGTATATTAGCCAGTACATGCTTTGGTGCAATCCTTGTAAAACGGCACCCCGAAGCGTGCCATTTCACATGTCATAATAGGGTGATACTACTGCGAAACAGATTTTAAATATGCGATAATAGCATCAAGTTGTGCTTCTTTTTTCAAACCGTTAAAAGACATCTTAGTCTTTTTGATCATGGCTTTGGGTTTTTTCAAAAATGTACGCAGTTTCGCTTCATCCCAGACCAAACCAGCATTCGCTTCTGTTTTCATAGCTTTTGAGTATTTGAAATCATCCAAACTCGCGGCAGCCCTACCAAAAATACCGTTTAGATGTGGGCCAACACCATTCTTAGCCCCTTCACCAACCTTGTGGCAGCTTTTACATTTCTTAAAAATCTTTTTACCGGTAGCAACCAAATTAGTATCCAATGATGGGGTTACAGGCGTGTCTGCCTTAACTTGCTTTGCAAGCTGTATTTTGGCCTTTGCCACAGCAGCTGCAGTTTCTTCAGGGGTCACATCAACCACCGCCGCACGCGCCGTGATTTTAACCTCTTCTTTGCAATCTGACATACAAACATCACTTATAAACTTCGGATACTCAATCTTATCCCGGTCATCCATATAAAACCCATTTGCATTTCCCTGCTCTAGATTTAAGAAGTTTTCATTTGATAGAACAAATTCCTCATCATCCACAGTATCGTTCACATACATGATATAGGCCACAATCGCATACGTTTCATCTACGCTTAACGAGCCTGCATTACCAAAAGGCATTGCACGGTATACATAATCATAAACCGTAGACAGATATGGCCAATATGATCCAACCGTCTTAACTGGGCGCGCATCTGACAATGTTCCGTGCCCGCCGGCCAATACTGGCCAACGACCAACCGCTTCGCCAAAGTCACCATGACAAGAAGCACATTTTTCAGAGAAAATCACCTCCCCATTTTCTACAGAACCATGCCCGACAGGCAAGCCTACCCCGTCAGGGCGTATATCCGTATTCCATGCAGCAACCTCATCCGAAGTGGCAACACGGCCCAACCCTAAAGTGCCTGCACTCACAGGAGAGGTAAAAAAACTTATAGCGATCAGTACTTTAAGAAATTTCGACATTTTCCGCGACCCCTTCCTTGTCCACAAACCATGTTTGGATGGCGTTATTGTGATAAATAGAATTAGTGCCGCGAATGGCGCGCAACGCATCTTTGGTTGGTTGCACATACCCGGTGTTATCATGGGCACGGCTTTGCAATAACAGTTCTGATCCATCCCAGTCAAACTCGTAATAAAAACGATGCATGGATTTATCTAAAGAGGGGCCAGATATCCGTGCTTTATGCCAGTTTTTACCCCCATCAATCGTTACATCAACCTGTGGAATAGTGCCATGTCCAGACCAAGCAACCCCGGTTAAAACCGTTGGGCCCGGCCCATGTGTGATCCGGGCTTGCGGACTTGGGCTGGTAATCACGGATTTTGCATCCATCACCCAGGTAAAACGACGGGCTTTGCCGTCGGCCAACAGGTCGGTATATTTACTGGTTTCTTCACGGTGGTGCCAAGGTTGGTCACCCACTTCCAAACGGCGCAGCCATTTGATCCACATATTACCTTCCCAACCAGGAACCACCAAGCGCAGCGGGTAACCCTGTTCAGGGCGCAATGCCTCACCGTTCATTTTGAACGCCACCAGACAATCATCCAGTGCTTTTTCCATTGGAATAGAACGTGTCATGCCAGACGCGTCAGCCCCTTCGGCCAACAGCCATTTGCCCTCTGTCTTTAGGCCAGCTTCCTCCAGTAACAATCGCAATGGAATGCCTGTGTACATCACATTATGGATCATACCGTGGGTAAACTGGCACCCGTTCAACTGCGCACCGCGCCATTCCATACCACTGTTCGCAGCACATTCCAGAAAATACACATGGTTTTCACGCGGGAACCGCATGATGTCTTCCATCGTAAAAATCAGTTCTTTGTCCACCATACCGTTGATCATCAAACGATGTGATGCAGGGTCATATTCGGCCGCTCCGCCATGGTGCCGTTCAAAACAAAGACCATTAGGCGTGATAATACCGTCCAGTTCATGCAACGGGGTAAAATTAATCGAGCTAATAGGATCTGCCGTCAACCAAGGTACTGAGCGGCGCTTAACATGCTTTTGAAATTCCGATGGCACACCATATGGACGTTCATCCACACCAAAACCAAGTGACTGGCGCCATTCTTGGGTTTCAGTGATAAGCGGATCATTTCCAGCAACGGCCTGTCCTGCGGCCAATCCAGCTCCTGCGGCGGCAACACCTGTTTTAATAAAGCTCCTGCGTGTTGTTTTATGTGTCATAAAACCCCTCTCTTGTCGTCATAGAATGCATCTCAATTAGATCCCGGTCACTTTCACAGATTTGTTAGGATCAATCGTGACAGTGCCTTGTTTTTTGATCCAGCTTTCTGTTACATCCCAAATCGCTGGCCCTTGCGTGTCTTCATTCACAGAGGCCCAGCCGGAAACCACATAGCTTTTCCCCGGGTCAACCCGCTTACCTGTTTTCAAGACTGTCATATCTGTAATACGACTGCCTTGCGGCTTGCTGACATCGATCGCATACCCCATACCACCCACACGCACCATATCACCGCCCTGTTGGTAATACGGGTCTGGATTGAATAGGTTATCCGCAACATCTTCCAAAATAGTATGAATCAATTCACCTGTCATTTCTGTGCGATACGCCGCAGGATAACTCATCGCTGTGGCGTTATGCAGGTCTTCACGAGTAATATCTTGGCCTGCAATCAGGCTTGGCCCCCACCGAAACCCGGGCGATAATGCAATATCTGCTTCACGCTCTTCAATCAGTGCATTACAGATTAGATCATCCCACGTGCCGTTGAAATTACCCCGCCGATAAAGATCGTTTGTTGTTGTGCCCAAGACTTCGGAAAGTTGGTCGGTAAATGGCGCACGTTGTTCATCGGTTAATGCAGAAACCGACGCATCAGGTGTAATCACATCAGAAAATATCGGGATCAGTTTATGCGCAAAACCCATAAGTTGACCATCACGCACATCTAGATCCAACCGCGTGATAAACTTACCGTTCGAACCCGATGCTATCAGCATTGTGTTGTTAACTTGAACCGGCTCTGGCAACGCATCATGGGTATGACCCGTCAGGATTACGTCAATACCGTTCACCCGGGCCGCAAGTTTGCGATCCACATCAAAACCGTTATGCGATAGCAGCACAACCAGTTCAGCCCCTTTGGCTTTCACTTCTGCGACCACTTCAATCATACGTTCTTCACGCACACCAAAACTTAATCCGGGGAACATCCAGCCGGGATTAGCAATCGGCATGTATGGAAATGCTTGCCCGATAACAGCAATTTTCACGCCACCGCGCTCAAACATTTTGTAAGGCTCATATGCGGGTTCTTCCCATTCATTATCGAAAATATTTGCCCCCAAGAATGGGAAATCCAAAGTTTCGACAATTTCGTTCACACGATCGATACCAAGGGTAAATTCCCAGTGGCTGGTCATCGCATCTGGTTTCAATGCATTCATCACATTGACCATATCTTGGCCTTGTGTCTGGTGCGTGGTATATGATCCTTGCCATGTATCCCCCCCATCCAACAATAAAGCATCAGGACGATCAGCACGGATCGCATTGATCACGGTCGCCGCCCGATCAAGCCCGCCCATACGACCATAGGATTTCGCTAATGTAGTAAAATCATTATAAGTCAACGCATAAGCTTCGGGTGTACCAGCTGTCATGTTGAACATTTTCAGAAAATCAGCACCAGTTACATGCGGTGGTAAACCGTTAACCACGCCCATGCCAATATTGATTTCCGGTTCACGGAAATAAACTGGCTTTAACTGGCCGTGAATATCCGTGATATGGATCAATGTTACGTTTCCAGTTGTTTCAAATTCCAACAATTTATCTTGTGTCAATGTTTGCTGTGCGGCAGCACGTGCCCAGCCCGCAGACCCGAAAATAGCGGAAGCTGCAACAGTGGCTTGCAGAAAATCACGGCGAGATATCATGTCATTACACCCATGCATTCAAGTTTTTGAATGTTTTAATAAAAAGAAACCCTACGCATCGTCATAATGCACAGGGTCAATAAAATTAGTTACGGACGGCAGGGCTTTCGACAAAAAGACCGTTACCACGAGACGCCACATAGAGTTCCAAGGCTGTAAACTCTTCAGAGCCTTGCCCGAAAGGTTGCGCACGGATGTTTTTCATACAACCTTTAAAGCGCGCATGTACTGAATTGATCTTAGAGTTTTTCAAACGATACGTCGGAAACCCGTTAATTTGCCCTTGTGATAAATGATCTGCACGGATCATCACGCCATAATTATCTTCGTGACAATTTGAACAAGACATATCCAACTGACCCACACGCTTATAATACAACGCCTTGCCCAACTCATAAGCACCTGACGCAGGCCCGTCGGTTTTGACAGCCATCGGAAGCCCACGCGATTGCAAACTGATCAAGGCTGTCATGCCAGACATTTTGCTCTTTGACCACTTCCAGGCTTCAGCACCCATGCGTTCAGTTCTGCAATCATTGATGTAGTTTTCCATCGCATAGACTTTGCCTTTGGCTTCATTCCAACGCGGCAACACCGTGCGCAAACCTTTAAAACCTTCAACGTCTTCATGACAAGATGCACAGGATTTACCTTCAGTGCCATCAACCTTTGCAAACTCATCCTTTGCCTTATCGACGAAAATGAAAGCTGGATTATCGAAATCATCCATTTGCAAGGCTTGCGTTTCAGCTTTCCTGAAAACCCAGCCCGAAATCAATTCATCCAACGGACTGGCTTTGGGGGCTGCTGCATGTGTTGGAATGGTAATCTCTTCGTTGATCACCAATACTTTCTTTTCGCCTGCATTAGCTGCGGTCGCAAACGCGATACCGGTGGCTGTGTAGGTAAGAGTTTTTATCAGTTTATTCATATTTGGTCCTCCCAAACCTGACACTTATTCTACGGTGATTGTTTTTGTTTTTTCCGTAACTGTGCCGTCATCATCGACCCATTTGAACACCAGATCACCAGTTTCAGGCACTTTAAAGCTGAATTGAAAATACGGGTTGGTCGAAATTGCAGGTTCCAATTTCACGCTCATCACTTCCACACCATTAAAGGTAGCAGAAAATGTATTGATGATTTTACGTGGAATGAGATTGCCGGATTTATCTTTCGCCTGACCTGAATCCATCTTGTGATCAATCAATGATTTAATCGTGACCACTTCACCAGCTGCTGCCGTTTTCGGTACTTTTACACGAGGTTTAGCCATTATTTTATCTCCTATTTCCCGAAATCAACCGCCGCAGCCGCCGATAGTTACTTTCACTGATTTAGCCACTTTGGTGTAAGTGCCATCTGCCAGCTCTGCCACAACAATCACATCTTGTGTTGTTGCCAAACGAATACGTGTCGAGCCTTCAGCTACAGCCATTTCAGAAAAACTGAATGTTGCAACACCAGGGCTTGGGTTGCCGTCTGCAAGAATAATTACCCGCTTTGCACCTGGGGCGGAAAACGCCACGGGTACCGTATTGCCGTTTTCCGCAATCTCAGGTGTTGTCAGCTCAATTCCGCCTTCGGCCACAGCCGCGCCACCCGTAAAAGCGGCAATGTCGGCCATTGTTAGATCTGTTGCTGCAAAGGCTGCATTTTGCGGCACGAGAGAAACCGCAATTGCCGCCCCCCCCAGTGCTAAGGCATTACGTCTTGTTAAGCTCATGCCATTACTCCTCTTTTAATGTTTGCAAATAGGCGACAACATCTTCAACCTGCTGGGCTGAAAGAATGGTTGTGCCTACGAATTTTTTCAAAATGCGGGTACCGTCCTCACCATAAAAAGCCGGCATGATCGTGTCTTCAAAAGTCATCTTTGAATTCACCAGAATACCGCGCAATTGTGTGGCATCCCAACGATCAGCCACACCGTTCAAAGACGGGCCAACTTCACCGTGAAACGAAAGGTTTGATGCATCATCATTCACATGACACGCCAAACAATTACCCAACTTGCGGCCAACGAAGGCTTCTTTACCTGCATCAGCATCACCAACCACCCCCGTTAAAGATAGCTCCACCTGACCATCTTCGCCAAATATGACATTATTAGGCGCCACTTCTGAAGCAAATGCTGTCGATGAAATTAGTGCAGAACTTAGTGCTGCGAATAGTATGCGCTGCATACAGTCTCCTCCCGTTTGCTGTATTTTATCTTTAGCTAAATTTACCCCTATAACAAAATAGTGATGACTTCAATACAAATTCTAATTTATGCATATATTGTATCGCATCTCATATTATTTTTGTCTATACACACTTAAAGGACATCATTTAAAGCAGGAGAACCCGAATATGAAATTTTCAATATATTTCATTACAGCTATGTTTTTAGGCAATTTTGCCTATGCTAGTGATAAAATTCCGGATCAATATCCCAATTCACTACTCTATTCCAAACCTGTAGAATTCATCCCGAATGTTTACTCTGCTATTGGTGCTACCGCTCCTCCGGGATATGAAAACTCTGGCCACAACAACAATTTATCATTTATCATCACGGGTAATGGCGTGATCGTGATCAACGGCAGCGCTGCTTATCTTTTAGCAAAAGCCTTACACGATGAGATCAAAATGGTCACAGATCAACCGGTAAAATTAGTGATCAATGAAAACGGCCAAGGCCATGCGATGCTGGGCAATGGGTACTGGGCGAGCCAAGGCGTGCCGATCCTGGCACATGTGGATGCAGCCCATGAATTTGATGAACACGGTTATCTCAGCCTGCAAGCCATGCAACGCTCAAACAAAGAAAAATCTGAAGGAACTGAAGTCACTGCCCCGACAATAACATTCGACGATAAATATCTGGTTGAGATGGGTAATTATAAGATTGAGGTTCTTTATCTTGGGCCCAGCCATAGCCCCGGCGATGCCGTTGTTTGGGTGCCTGAACAAAAACTGGTCATCGCAGGTGACATGGCGTTTCACGAACGCATGTTGCCAATTTTTGAAGACACCTTAACCGCCGACTGGCTGGAAACGTGGGATAACGCATTTGAAAAACTAGGCGCGGTTTACGTTATCCCTGGCCACGGCCACCCGACTAATATGGCGCAGGTACGCCGTTACACACGCGATTACTTGATTGATCTGCGCAGTAAAGTTGGTGCATTATTGGAAAATGGCGGTACCTTGGCCGAAGCTTATTACGTGGATCAATCCTCATACGCACATCTGGATACATTTAACGAGCTGGCCACGAAAAATGCAGGCCGAGTATACCAACAGATGGAATTTGAATAAACAACATTTCAAGGCCTGCCGCGTGCAACAGGCCTTGAAAGTCTTAATTCTGCGCCGCGCGCTGTTTTATCATACGTGCATGATATTTCTGAAAATGCTCATCGCCCTCATAGCCTTTTTCCACCACGAAATTAAGCAAATCCAATGTGGTTCCTTTGTGAAAGGCCCCCGGCATCACCATCACCGCTGATTGCCCGGTTGTTTTTCCCGGCTCAACAGTTTCAGGCATAAACAGCATTGTCGGCGTAAAAACCACCCCCCAGCGGCTTGCCATTTTCTTTTCGCTCAGCACAGTGCCATCAAAATCCGTGACCTCTTCATCACCAAATAGGTTCATTTGTACCACGAAATAATTATCTTTAATGTATTGGAAAATTGCAGGATCAGGAAAAACCTCTTCATGCATCTGAGTGCAATAAATACAACCGCGCTGTTCAAACAAGATTAACATGCGTTTGCCTTCAGAGTTAGCTTCTTGCAAGTCCTCGGCCACGTCCTTGAATGTATTACGCATCCAAGCCGCCTTATGCAGCCCATCATCACCCAACTCTGCAGCCCATATGGGGGTGGCTATTACAATAGCCAGTATCAGTGTAAAAATACGCATTCTAACCTCCTATCCGACCGTAGAAAACCACGGGAAATACTTTAACATCAAATTAGCAATATAATTCATTGAGTTGGTTGCGATCAGAACCGCAAACAGGATCAACATCGCCCCCATCAACTTCTCCACATGCCCCAGATATTTACGATTACGCTGCATCCAGCGCAAAAACGGTTTGGCAAAAATTGCCGCAATCACAAAAGGCAGCGTCATAGCCAAGCCGTAAACCAATAATAACAACCCACCCTGCACCATGTCACCCATACCACTTGCCACCATTAAAATGGCAGCCAGCGCCGGGCCCACACAAGGCGTCCAGCCAAAACCAAAAGCCAAACCCATGATATAAGAACCAATAAGGGTTGATGGGTCGGTGTTTGCTTCCATACGCGCCTCACGGTATAAAAAGGGAATGCGGATCACAGCTAGAAAATGCAATCCGAAAATAAGCAAGAAGGCAGCCGACACATAAGACAATTCCTGTTTCCACATCCGAAATGCTTGCCCCAACACAGTGGCACCCAGCCCCAAAAGTACAAATATCGTCGTGACACCAAGCGCAAAGCATATGCTGGCAAGGATCAATTTTCGGTGGGTCTTGGCGGGAATATCATTATGTCCTTGTAAATCAGACATGCTGATACCAGCCATATAACACAGGTAAAATGGCACCATAGGCAGAATACACGGTGAAAAAAAACTGAGCAAACCCGCGACAACCGCACCACCATACGTAATATCCATAATCATCTAAGCTTGCCCTTAACATAAAAACATATTACAATTTTTATATATGTTATTTGGGCCCCGTCAATGATCACTCGCTTGCTTGCATGGATACTTCTGTTACTCCCTTTACCCGTACAGGCAGGTCAGGTACAGCTTTTGATGTTTGAAGAGACCGGCTGTTATTGGTGTGCAAAATGGGATGCTGAACTTTCAAGTATCTACCCGAAAACCCCCGAAGGCCGTACCGCCCCCTTGGTAAGGCTTGATCTGCATGATCCCGTGCCCAGCGCGCTGACATTAAAAACCCGCCCAGTTTACACCCCTACTTTTATTGTCATTAACGACGGTCAGGAAATTGGCCGTATTGAAGGCTACCCCGGACAGGATTTTTTTTGGGGCCTTCTTGGCCGTATCCTGCAACCCTTACCTGAATTCCAAATTGCGAAAGAAGCATCATGAAAAAATTACTAACTGCCGCCTTGTTTTTTGCCACGCCACTGCACGCAGCTGAAGATGACGCTTTTGTTGAATTCAAAGTTATGAAACCTGAAGTGGCGATAAAAATGGCCGTGGCCGCAATGAACCATTGTCGCGCTGACGGTTACATGGTGGGTGTAACTGTTGTGGACCGTTTTGGCATCACTCAAGCTTTTGTACGTGACCGCTTCGCGGGTCCTCATGTTGAAGAAACCGCAAGACGCAAAGCATGGACGTCAATCAGCTTTCGCACGGACACTTTAAGCTTCAGCGACATCACACAAGCCGGTGAAGAAGCTTACGGTATTCGCTTTATTTCCAAAGCTCTGCCTTTGGGCGGTGGTGTGCCCGTTGAAGCAGAGGGTAGTATTGTCGGCGGAATTGGCGTATCAGGCGCACCAGGTGGTGATATTGATGATGCTTGCGCGCGTGCAGGCATCGCAGCGGTAGAAGACGATTTATTAGGGTTTTAAAATGGGCTTGAGCCAAAATTTAAAAGATAGCTTTGACATAGATGAAATGTTTGACAACGGCCGTGCCGCTGCGGGCTTTCTCAAAGCAATGGCTCATGAAGGTCGTTTAATGATATTGTGCCATCTGATCCAAGGCGAAAAATCGGTTACGGAACTGGAAAACTTACTTTCCTCGCGTCAGGCCGCCGTCAGTCAACAACTGGCCCGTTTGCGGCTAGAGGGCATCGTGGATTATCGCCGCGATGGCAAGGCCATCTTTTATACAATAAAGGACCCTAAAGTGATTAAATTGATTAGCCTGCTTTACGAAGAATTTTGCAATACTAAATAAGCAAGCCATCACTTTGCTTTTAGGAGGGCACGAACCATCACTTTGCTTTTAGGAGGGCACGAAGATGAGTTATATGTTCCTGTCGGCCCTCTTAGGGCTAACCGGTGGCGCGGTTCTGGGGCTTGCTGCACGATTGGGCGAGTTCTGTACATTCGGCGCCATTGAAAGTGCCTATATGGGCCAAGACCAACGCCGCTTACGGCTTTGGGGCATTGTGTTAGGCGTCGCAATCCTTGGCGTCTTCACTTTAGATGCGCTTGGTCGACTTGATATAAGCTTAACCCTTTATCACCGTGTTCAATGGAACCCTGTTGCCAGCATTGTTGGCGGTCTGGTTTTCGGTTATGGCATGGCCCTTTCTGGCAATTGCGGTTTTGGTGCGCTGGCCCGTTTTGGGGGTGGTGACCTACGCGCAATGGTGGTTGTCATTGTAATCGCGGTTTCAGGCTTCTTCACTCTAAACGGCCCGCTAGCGCCCTTGCGTATCATCCTGTTTCCAACAAGTGATGCCAATGCGCCTCAAGGCGTAGCCCATCTACTGTCAGAAATAACCGGCTTGGCACCCTTAGTATTTGCTATTTTGATCGCCGCTGCCTTGATCTTATGGGCCTTACTTTACGCCCCCTTAAGACAGCGCAAGGGTGAAATATTTTGGGGCACAGCTGCAGGTTTGGCCATCACAAGTGCGTTTTGGGGCACAAGTTCTTTACACGAAGCCAGCTTTGAAGAAATATTAATACGCGGCCATACATTCACGGCTCCTTTGGGGGCGACGCTTTTATATTTCATGACATCATCTGGCGCAGGCTTTGGTTTTGTCACAGGTTCAGTTCTGGGCGTCATAATCGGCGCTTTCATCGGCTCACATATCAAAGGCCATTTCAGATGGGAAGCCTGTGAAGACCCCCGAGAACTCGGCCGTCAAGTATTTGGTGCCTGCTTGATGGGCGCTGGCGGCGTAATTTCCGTGGGCTGCTCTATCGGTCAAGGGGTCAGTGCATTTTCCACACTAGCCTATTCTGCCCCTGTCACACTGGCAGCAATTGTAACCGGGGCAATTTTGGGAATAAAGCACTTACTGGCAGGTTTCGCACCCGAGTAAAGTGCGAAAAGAAACAAGCCTATGGGTTAAAATATCAATATATTAATTACACCATAGATCTATGCAGATAATATATGTTTACCAAAATTATGCTGCGCTTTAATCCCATATTTCCTCTTCAGGTTTTATCTCGTAAAACTTTCAAACGCTTTTGCAATTTGTAATACTTTGTGGTCATCGAACTTACGGCCGATTATTTGCAAGCCAATTGGCAAGCCATCACGATCATAGCCACAAGGACAAGTAACAGCGGGTTGTTGTGACAAGTTAAATGGATAAGTGAATGACGACCACTTGATCCAATCACTCACCTTTTCACTTCCCCATGGGTTATACTGCCCTGTAGGAAATGCGGTTTGCGGCATCGTTGGCGTAATCAAAAAATCATAGGTTTGATGCAAGCTTATTAATTTTTGCGCCATGCGTTCTCTTGCTTGATTTGTTTCAAACATTGTACTGGCCAACACATCATGCGTTTCATGAAACATCTTTTGTTGCAACGGATCCATGAGCAACACTGTTTCTGGTGACATGTTTTGAGTAATTTTCAAAAATGCACCGAACCAAAGCTGGTCAGTGATCCACACTGGATCTTCTTCTAACGGGCTATTAATTTCTTCGATCATGGCGCCAGCCCCTTCGAATTGTTGCACGGCTGTTGCGCAAATATCAGCGACCTCGGGATCGACCGTAGCATAACCCAGATCACGGGAATAAGCGATACGCACTCCAGTTAATGCACCAGCTCTCGACATGTCCTTTAGTGCAGCAACGTAATCTATATTGCTTGCGGGCAAACCATACCAATCACGGTCATCCGGCGTTGCGATCACATTCATCATGTACGCAGCATCACTGACGCTGCGTGTCATCGGGCCAAAATGAGCCACGGTTCCAACTGAACTGGGCGGCACAATAGGCACTCGCCCAAAAGTTGGTTTCATCCCGAATATACCATTATATGACGCCGGTATACGAATTGAACCAGCGCCATCAGACCCTACATGCAAGGATGCATAGCCCCGTGCTGCGGCCACCCCGGCCCCGCCGCTGCTACCGCCTGCAGTTCGATCAGGGTTAACCGCATTGCGCGTAATACCTGTCAGCAGGTTTTCTGTAACGCCTTTTGACCCATATTCCGGTGTTGTGGTTTTCCCGACAATCACGGCTCCGGCCGCACGCAGCTTTTCTACAACCGGGGCGTCAACATTCCATGGCCCGGCGGGGTCTATTGTTTTACTACCAAACAGTGTTGGCCAACCTTTGGTCGGTATAATATCCTTGATCGTTGCGGTAATTCCATCAATAGGCCCAAGAGCTACTCCTTGTCGCCAGCGCTTTGCCGAAACTTGCGCCGCATCTAATGCAGCCTTATGATCCACAAGGCACATCGCATTATAAACACTGTCATCAGCATCAATCCGTGCTAAAGCGGCTTTGCAAACATCAACTGGTGAAAAAGCCCCTGTTTTGTAACCACCTTGTAATTCTTCCACTGACATAAAGCATAGGTCGTCACTATTTCTTGTTGGTGTGTTTTTTATGTTCATCCGATCCGCGCCTCGATTAAAAATGGGCCGGATGTGGCATAGCTTTGCTCGAGTAATCGTGCGAGGGTCTCCGCATCTTCAGCCACAGCACAAGGCACGCCAAACCCTTTCGACAACGCGATCCAGTCAATTGCCGGGTTTTCCAGCGTCATCATATCAAGTGCCAGTGGCCCCGGGTCAGGCACCCCAATATTAGTCATTTCACCTTTAAGGATTTGATAACCTCGGTTGGCAAGAATGATTGTCGTAACATTAGCTTGTTCATGCGCCTGACTCCACAAAGCCTGCAAAGTAAACAGACCGCTGCCATCCGCTTGCACAGAAACCACACGGCGTTCGGGCGCGCCCATCGCGGCACCAAAGGCAAGTGGCAACCCGTTGCCGATTGCACCACCAGTGATTTGTATCCAAGTATGCGCCGGACAATTCGCGGTTAAAGGCATAACCGCACGCCCGGCAGTCAGACCCTCGTCGCAGATAATTGCATTTTCAGGTAAGGTTGCTGAAATTGCAGCGGCAATACTATCTGGGTTCAAGGCCCCTGTCGGACGTGTTGCAGGATCATGCCTGGTGATATGAAAAGCAGTTTCTGCAATGCTTAAATGATTTGCCAGTTCGTGTAACGCGGCAACAGCATCCTGATCAGGGTCACTAAATCGATGTATAGCGCAGCCTTCTGGCGCCATGCGACCGGGCTTGTCGGGATAAGCAAAAAATGAAGCTGGTTCATCAGTTCCAACCAGTAGGATATGTTTAAAATGAGCCAACCGATCAAGCGCCATATTGGCATCATATGGAATGCGCGCAATATCCACCCGCCCGGCCCCGCGTTCAAACTTGGCACCATTCACCGGCGCCAGATATTCCACATTCTTCAGGCTAGACAACCGGCCAAGGGCGCGCCCACCTTCTTCACTTAACGCAGCACCTGTTGCAAAGATCAATACTGCTTCGCCGCGTTTTATCACCGCGGCTGCATGCTTAATGTTTTCACTGGGCACTTGAAGAGCGGCCGCAGGTGGGGCAATCTTGCTGGCAGGGGCAGTGCCCTCTTCCCAAGCCAGATCAGCTGGCAGAATAAGTGTTGCGATCTGCCCAACTGGGCCATTAGCGGCCGCAATCGCATCACAAACATCAGTGGTAAGATCAGCAGGGTTTTCAACCTTACGCACCCAATCAGAAAATGGCGTGGCAACCGCGACCACATCTGATGTCAACGGGGTATTGAACCCCACATGTTTACGGGTATGATCCCCAACAATATTGACCATTGGGCTGCGCGCTCTTTTAGCATTGTGCAAATTGGCCAACCCATTCGCCAGTCCCGGCCCGCAATGCAATAATGTCACCGCCGGTTTACCTGAAATCCGAGCATATCCATCCGCCGCCCCAGTGACGACACCTTCAAACAAACACAATGAACATTCGATACCGCCAATGCGATCCAATGCTGCAAGAAAATGCATCTCTGAGGTGCCAGGGTTGGCGAAACACCGATCTATTCCGGCGGTCATTAAGGTTTTCACAATGCTTTCTGCACCATTCATAATCAATATCCTTTTATCTGCCAGATTGGCGTGGGTCGGCGAAAAGTACTCCGGGGTTCATTTGATTTCTAGGATCAAATATTTGCTTGATCTGGCTCATCACCCCGCGAGAGACTTGGTCTTTATACCTTGTGAAATCTTGCACATTACGACCGACACCATGTTCAGCCGAAAAAGACCCACCATTTTGATGAACAATTTCATAAACTCTGGCTTTAATTTTTGCCGCCACATCTGGGGCGCCTACACTGGAGTGATCCCCGCCAATGGCAACGGCATAATGCAAATTACCATCCCCCATGTGACCAAACGGGGCGATTTCAGCATCCGGATCTATTTCGGTAACCGCCGCATCTAAAATTTTTAAAACCTGAGCCATATGTGAGACTTTAACAGAAATATCGTGGCGGCATGCATGGTGAAGCCCCTCTGATATTGCTTCTCGGGTGCGCCAGATGGCATCTTGCTGAGCCTGGTTTTGAGCTAAAAAACCATCACTGACCAATTTTTTTTCAAACGCAGCTTCAATGAAACTTTCCATATCTTGCTGATATCCTTCACCTTCTTTGGTACCAGCGATCTCGCAAATAATATACCACGGGGCAGCGTTTTTCAATGCCACGGCAGCAGTTCCAATCGCCCGTTCTGCCGCTAAAAGTGCCCCATGCGAGACCAGCTCAAACGCACACAGATCTGGCCCCAACCGTTCTTTTGCCAAGGTAAGCAATGCCAGTGCATCTGTTGGTTCTTGCACACCAGCAAATGCGGTTTCACTGGCTGTTGGGTGAGGGAATAATTTCAAAACAGCGCCAGTAATAACAGCCAGTGTTCCCTCAGATCCGATCAATAATTGCTTGATATCAAAGCCAGTGTTGTCTTTGCGCAAACCACTCATATCCGACCAGATCGTACCATCGGGCAAAACAGCCTCAAGCCCCAGCACCAGATCACGGGTATTGCCATAGCGCAGCACGTTGATGCCGCCTGCGTTGGTGGCAATATTTCCGCCAATCTGACAACTGCCTTTCGCGCCGATACTTAAAGGGAATAATTTACCAGAAACCGCCACTTTCTCACGCAGATTCTCAAGAATGATACCGGCATCAACCGTTACCGTATCGCCAATTAAATCCAAGTTCCGTATCTGATTCATGCGCGCCAAATTCAGTACCAGATTTACATTTCCCTCAAAGGGGGTGCTGGCCTGTACTAAACCCGTGCGCCCGCCTTGCGGTGTAACAATAATTCCGGCCACATGGCACAGGCGCATAACTTGTGCCACCTGTTCAGTCGTTGTTGGGGTCACCACCAAACCAACTTCACCGTTGATAGTGTCATACCAATCGCGCAGATAAGGTAAAGCAGCATCGCCTTCGTGCCATCCCTTATCGCCAACACAGTCTTTTATCGCGTCAAATACTTGTCTAATGCGGTTTTCCACAAATCACAGCTTTGCCGCTTGTTCAAAACTGGGCATTGCCTTGTCCAGCGCACGCCCAAATTTATCAACGATTTCATCCACCTCTGCCATAGTTGTACAAAGGGGCGGTGAAAATGACAGCACTTCAACAAAGGGTAATGCCCGGGTTAGAAGCCCCTCTCCTACAGTTAAGGCCGCCAATTTACGATGCACATTTGTTGTGGGATCAAAGAAACGGCGTGTCTCACGGTCGGCTACAAATTCGAGCGCCAACATCAAACCCTGCCCTCTAATTTCGCCAATATAAGGATTGTTACCAAATTGAGTTTGTAGTTTTTTCAGAAAATACGCGCCAACTTTATCGGCATTCTCAACCATGCCTTCATTTTCCATGATCGCAAGGTTGGCAAGGCCAACCGCGCCACCAACCGGATGACCCGAATAGGTGAACCCGTGCATGACAGGCCCAAACTCTGGCGACGCCTCTTTCAAGACATCCCAGACCCGATCAGAAATAACTGAAGCGGATAATGGAAAATATGCGCTTGTCAGACCTTTGGCCAAGGTTACAAAGTCAGGCTTCAGATCATAAAGACCAGTCCCAAACCAGCTACCTGTGCGGCCAAATCCAGTAATCACCTCATCCGCGATGAATAATATATCATTCGCATTTAAAATGTCCTGCACCTGAGTAAAATACCCGGCAGGCGGAATAAAAACACCGCCAGTGCCCATGATCGGTTCTGCGATGAAAGCCGCAATGGTGTCAGCTCCTTCATGTGCAATCATTTCTTCAAGGTCGCGGATCATTCGATCACAAAATTGTTCTTCAGTTTCGCCCTGTTCACTAAACCGAAAATGATGCGGGCAACTGGTGTGCATCACCCCAGCAAGCGGCGCATCAAATGCTTTGTGATATGATGAAATTCCCGTTAAGCTGGTCGCCGCATAAGTCAGCCCATGATACGCGCCAGTCCGTGAAATAATTTTCTTCTTATTAGGCCGCCCCAAAAGATTATTATAATAGCGAACCAACTTGAAATTACTGTCATTAGCATCTGAACCTGAAGTCCCGTAAAATACCTTGTTCAGGTGTGTCGCACCAGTGTGCTCGTGGAACAGTGAAATGATTTTGCTGGACAGCTCAATGATCGGTTCATTGGAAAAACCACCAAATGTGTGATGGAAACACAGGTTATCCATCGCTTTTTTTGCAGCTTCAGAAATTTCCGGACGACCATAACCAACATTGACGCACCACAGGCCCGATCCACAATCAATAAAGCCTTGCCCAGCGTCATTCTTAACGCGAATTCCTGACCCTTGGGAAATGATTGTCGGGCCGTTAGCCTGATGATCCACAATCGAGGTAAGCGGATGGAAAAAATTATCTTTATCCATATCGGTTAAGGAATAGTTCGTTTTCATATGGTTCATATCAGGCCTCAAAATTATTTTATTCATGTTTTATCAAATATTTATCTGTTCGCTCGTGCCAATACAGAATGCAGTAGAACATTCACTGCTTGCACCGTTGGTGCGCGTTCCACATCTTCACTTTCATTGTGGGTAATACCATCAATGCAAGGGCAGAAAATCAACGCTGTGGGCGCAACCGCACACATATTATAAGCATCGTGCCCCGCTTGACTGCGCATCATCAGCGGTTCAATTTTCCGCTCCCGTGCGATGTTGCAGACCAGATCAATGCAGGTCTGATCGAACACCTCAGTGCCAAAGGACCATTCAGACTCGATTTCGTATTCCACTTGCGCGACCTGAGCGGCCCCGGCCAGCGCCTTATGGGCTTTGGCAACCATTTCATCTGTCGTGGCTTGATCTTTGTGGCGCATATCAACAGTGGTTTCAGCATAATCAGGCAGAATTCCATTTTTATTCGGCCAGACATTCAACCGGCTTGCGGTGGATTTTCCAATTGGAGCATATTCCCAGCCTATATCATTTATTGCCGAGATAAACTTAGCTGCGCCGACCAGTGCATTGTGGCGTTTATCCATTGTGGTTGGGCCAGAATGTGCCGTTTCGCCACGAAAAACCACGTTCATCCCATAAGATTTATAGCCACCGGTCACCACCCCTAACGGCAGGCCTTTTTCATACAGTTCAGGCGCCTGTTCTATATGCAATTCAAAATAGGCATCAATCTCAAATGCCTTGGCTTCGACCGCGCCTTTATAGCCGATCCGCTCAAGTTCAGCACCATAAGTTAACCCATCATCATCGGTTAGCCCATAGAGCCATTCCAAAGTCTTAGTGCCAGCAAAAACGCTTGAGGCGGCCATTGGGGGTGCAAACCGCGCACCTTCTTCGTTCGCCCAATTTACAATCTCGATCGGGCGTTTTGGGATGATGGCATGATCGTTCAGACAACGTACCAGCTCCAACCCGGCTAAAACCCCTAAAATGCCATCATAACGCCCCCCGGCCATTTGGGTATCCAAATGACTACCAACCAGAACGGGTGCTAGATTTTCGCTGCCTTCCATGCGCGCAAAAATATTTCCAGCTTGATCAACCCGCACAGTACAACCTGCCACCTGGCACCATTTGACAAATTCATCCCGCACCTGCTTATCAGCATCCGATAGTGCTAAGCGTTTCAGACCACCGGCCTTTCCCACACCGATCTTAGCAGAACTCTCAATGGTCTCAAACAATCGATCGGCATTTACTTCAATTTGATTATGAGGCTTGTTGGTCATCTTCATCTCCATCTATTAAATCTTACTGCGCGCGCCAATTGCGCCCGGGAACAGCCGCAAGTAGCCGCTGGGTATATTCATGTTCTGGGGTAAAAAGTACTTGTTCAGTACGCCCGATCTCAATCACTTTTCCGCGCTGCATAACGGCAATACGATCACAAATACGGGCTGCAACGCGCAAATCATGGGTCACAAAAATCATCGCGAACTCTAACTTCTCCATCAGGTTTTCCAGCAAATCCAGAACCTTGGCTTGTACTGATACATCTAAAGCCGAAACCGGCTCATCTGCAATCAACACTTCAGGCTCAAGCGCCAGTGCACGTGCCAATCCGACACGTTGGCGTTGCCCGCCGGAAAACTCATGTGGAAACCGGTCTGCAGCACCTTTGTCTAATCCCGTAATTTCCAGCAGCTCCAACGTTTTCTCCATCGCTTCGGCCTTAGAGCTGCCATAAGCAATCGGCCCATCGGCAATTGTCTGACCTATTGTGCGGCGCGGGTTCAAAGACGCATAGGGGTCTTGAAAAATCATCTGAACCCGCTTGCGATGCTGACGCAATTCCACCCCATTGAGTTGCAACAAATCTTCACCATGAAATTGAATACCCCCGGAATTTGGTACCAGCAGTTTGGTCATGCACCGGCTTAACGTCGATTTCCCCGATCCACTTTCCCCCACAACCCCTAGGGTCTCTCCTTGGCGCAAGACAAAACTGACATCATCAACCGCGTGGGTCACACGTCCCTTGCGAAACAAACCGCCACTATCACGGAATTCTTTATTCAGCCCGTCCACTTTCAACACGATCGGCTTGTTGTCCTTGTCGGACCTATTGTTTGCCACTAACCGGGGCACAGAAGCGATTAATTCTTGTGTATATGGATGTTGCGGGTTGCGCAGGATTTCATTCGCACTGCCATCTTCCACAACTTTACCTTTTCGCAAAACCATGATCCGATCAGCAATTTCAGCTACCACGCCGAGATCATGGGTAATAAAAATCACCCCCATGCCGCGCTTTTTCTGAAGGTCACTGATCAAGGTTAAAATCTGTGCTTGTGTGGTAACATCCAATGCCGTTGTCGGCTCATCTGCAATCAAGATTTTAGGTTCTAATGCCAAGGCCATAGCGATCATTACCCGCTGGCGTTGCCCACCGGATAATTTGAAAGGAAAGGATTTTCCGATTGCTTCAGGATCAGGTAAGTTCACTTCTCGTAGCAACTTAAGCACAGCTTGTTTGCGCTTGGCTTTACTACCAATACCGTGCGCCATGAATACTTCTTCAATCTGTAAATCGATACGCATCACCGGGTTCAGTGCGGTCATTGGTTCTTGAAATATCATCGATATTTCTTTTCCACGCACCCGTTGTAAATCTGGTTCATCCAATTCAAGTAGGCTTTGCTCTTGAAATACAACTGTGCCTTTATCTACCATAACATGTGGTTTAGGCAATAATCCTAAAAGAGCGTTAGCAATCATGGATTTGCCAGATCCACTTTCGCCAACGATACAAAGGACTTCACCAGCATTCAGATGAAAGCTCACATTTTCAATTGCATGCGGGCGTTCTGCACCGTCTGGCAATGTGATACGCAGGTCGTTCACCAATAAAAGTGGGGTGTTAATATCACTCATTTTCCTGCTCCTCTTTTTCTAAGGCGCGGGTTCAATGCATCGCTTAACCCTTCGCCGATCAGGTTAAAGGCCAGCACGGTAATCATGATTGCAATCCCAGGGAAAAATGACATCCACCAAGCCTGACGTAGCACAGTACGGGTGCTGCCGATCATATAGCCCCACGACATAACATTCGGATCGCCAAGCCCAAGAAAGGATAGTGAAGATTCCAATAAAATCGCCGAAGCCACCATCAAAGACGACATCACAACAATCGACGACATTGCATTGGGAAGCATCTGCTTTAGAATGATATTGCTGGTAGATTGGCCTTGTAAAATTGCAGCTTGTACAAACTCACGGGTGCGTAAAGTCAACATTTCACTGCGCACGATCCTTGCGACCGGCGGCCAGCTCACCACTGAAATCGCAAAGACTATCGAATAGATAGACGGCTGAAATATCGCGACCAGAACAATCGCCAACGCAAAGCTCGGGATGGTTTGAAAAAACTCAGTGATCCGCATCAATGTACCTTCAATCATCCCGCCAAAATACCCTGCACAAGCCCCGATTGTCACCCCGATCAACAGTGCTACAGCAGTTGAAATCAGCCCGATCAAAATACTGACGCGCGCGCCATGAAAAACACCAGATGCAATATCCCGACCCAACGTGTCAGTGCCTAGAAACATGCCATCTGTCATCGGCGGTAAAAACGGACGGGCAACCATACTCCAAGGACTAGAGGGGTAGATCAAGGGTGCAAACGCACTAATCCCGACCACAAGCGTGAACACAAAAAGACCAATAACAGCGCCTTTGTTCCGTCGATAACGATTCCAGAAATCCATCATTGTTTCACCTCAATTCTAGGGTCAACGATTGTGTAAACAATATCGGTGACAAGATTGAACAAGATAACCAGCGCAGCCGAGACCGTAAAAATACCAAGCAAAAGATTGTAATCTCGTTGTAGCAGCGCATCAAACATTAACCGGCCAATACCCGGCCAGGCAAACACCGTTTCGGTTAAAACCGCACCGCCAACCAATTGCCCAGCCTGTAGACCGGCGATGGTCACAACCGGCAGTAACGCATTGCGTAAAATATGCGCCCGCATCACCCGCTTTGGAGCTAACCCCTTGGCACGTGCCGTTTTTACAAAATCCAGATCATAGACTTCCAACATCGTGGCACGGGTTAACCGAACATAAGTTGCTGCAAAAAATAAACCTAATGTTGTTGCCGGCATAATCAGGTGTTGCGTTACATCCCATGCATGCGCAAAGCCCGTCAAATCAGAGCCAACAGTGCTATAGCCAAAGGCCGGCAACCAATTCAGATGTAGCGAGAATAGCACAACTGACATAAGCGCAAGCCAAAAAAGCGGTGTTGCATAGAACACCAATGCCAGCGTTGTAACAATTGTATCCACCCATGTGTTCGCTTTAGATCCTGCAAAAAAGCCTAGGGAAACACCAAGTATAATCGAGATAAGAAATGCGGTTCCGGTCAGTAATAAAGTAGCAGGTAAACGGTCCATAATCAAATCGGCAACCGGCATTTGCTGACGGTAAGAATATCCGAAATCAAATTGCACAATGCCTGAAACATAATTCCAAAGCTGTTCATAAAGCGGGCGATCCAAGCCGAATTGTTCTCGCAATTGGGCGATGAACAGTTCATCTGCAGCGCCAGCTTCGCCGGCCATAACTATAGCAGGGTCACCAGGTGCTGCATGTATCAGGAAAAAGTTCAGTATAACGATTGCAAGAAGGACAAAAATGCCTTTTCCCAATCGTTGAGTTATCAAAGAAAGCCGGTCCAATTTTTATTCCCGTCGAAATTTTGGCAAGATAAATGCGCCCGCAACAATAAAAGATGCGGGCGCAAGATGACGTCAGAAATGTTATTCTATCCAGGCGTCAGCAAACCCGTCATTCACCCCGATTGCTGTTGTCACCAGGTTTTTCACGTTACAGCGGTAAATCGTTGGGAATTCCAACTCAAGCAGCCAAGCATACGGCACATCCTCTACAAGAGTATTTTGCACCTTGCTATATAGCGCCTGCCGATTCTCTTTACGAAATGCCACAGATGCCTCTTCAAACAACCGGTCTACTTCGGGGTTTTCATACCCAGAAACGTTATTCCAAGGGGACCCTTTTGCAATATTGGTCGAAACATACAGCCGTGCAACACCAAGTGCTGGATCGCCGTATTGATACAGATAATTGAACGCCAGATCAAAATCCCAATCACCAATCTTTTGCCCCCAACCAGCAACATCCGTGGTGGTCAATTCAACGTTAATCCCGACATCTTTCAAATGTTGACGCACAGCCTCGGCCCAGCGTTGCCATGTCTCGCCATAAGGCAGTGCCAAAAGACGAACTGGCGCGCCATCATATCCCATTTCCTTCAAAAGAGCACGGGCTTTGTCTTTATCCTGAGTATACTCTGGTAAAGATGCATCATGAAAACGGGTACGACTGCCGATCGGGCCATTAGCAACGGTACCAAAGCCGTTCCAGATGACTTCGCGGTAAAACTCTCGGTCCATAGCATACATCACCGCTTGCCGGAAACGCACATCACTCATCGGGCCACTTCGAGTGTTGATTTCAAGCTTCGAATGGGGCGCAAAAAATTCCCACCCTTTTTCTGTTGAACACACATTATCCATCGCAATCAACCGCGGCACATCAAAGGCTTCAACAGAACCTCCAGGCAATACATCAACCTGGCCAGTTTCAAAAGCAACCGCGCGCGCTGCTGCATCTGGGATCACATGCCAATACATCTCATCAAGATACGGCAAGCCCTCTACATGATAATCTTCATTGCGCACCAAATGGATATTAGAGCCTTTTTCCCATGCTTCAAACTTAAACGGGCCGGTGCCAACAGGCGTGTTGTTGGCAGGATTATTGCGAAAATCTGTACCTTCATAAATATGCTTAGGAACCAAAGGCATCGTACCGGTTTCAAACATACCAAGGAACGGCCCAAATGGCGCACTCAATGTAAACTCAACAGTGAAGTCGTCCAATGCTTTAACAGTATCTACCCGCTCCATTGCAACCCGAAAGCGAGGGTGCGTTTCGCGCAAAAACACGTCAGCGGTAAACACAACATCATGCGCCGTAAATGGCGCGCCATCATGCCAGGTTACCTCTTTTTTAATATCAAATGTATAGACAAGCCCATCATCACTTATAGTCCATGCTGTTGCCAGGTTTGGAACCGAATTTAAATTCTCATCGTATTTCAATAAGCTTTCATAAATATTCCCCGAAACCATTTGCGTCGGGCCGTTTTGAATTACCCCAAGCATTAATCCCGGCGGTTCGGGTTGGACCACAACATTTGCAACCCCTCCGCGCACCGGACCTGCGATTGCTGTTGCTGTCATCAAGGCTGCTGCCAAACCGACAATCATTCCCTTTAATATATTTGCATTCTTCATTTCACTCTCCCTTTCGTACGGTGAGCTTTCCACAGCAACCGTAAACTGTCAACAGTTTACAATCACTGTGAAATGCTTTAAAAAAGACAGGTTAGACTTAGGCTGTTAAGTATAATAATATTACACATCAAAAGGGGTAAGCATATGTTTACAAGAAATACATACAAGAAAACCCACCCGTAATGACGGATCAAAAAGAACATGAGTTGGGTGTATCACTCAAAAAGGTGAACCCTTCTTCTATAGTTGAAGTTGTGTACCAAGAATTGGAATCGGCACTACTGTCTGGAAAATTCAAACTTGGAGAACGCCTCAATGAAGTTCGATTATCCAAACAAATGGGCGTAAGCCGTGGCCCTTTTCGCGAAGCAGCTCGGCAGCTTGAACGCCGTGGCTGGTTGAAATCAGAGCCTCGTCGTGGTTTTTTTGTACGCACTTTCTCCCCAAATGAGATTGCTAATATTTTTGATTATCGGCTTTGTTTAGAAACATATGCAGTTCGGCAGGCTGTTGGAACTTTGACTGATGCGCAGCTCCGCAACTTAAAAATGAAACTGCATGCTCTTGAAATCGCGGCGAATGAATATAAAACACAGCGTGTTGCCGAGGCGACAATGGCATTCCACCAAGAAATATGCGCTTTATCGGAAAATCAGGTCATAATCGATGCGATCACAGATATTTCACTCGATATACAACTTTTCATGGCCCTGCTTGGAACCGTCTATTCTGATCCGCTTGAGTTTGTGCGCCGAAACCAGCGCATTATTGATGCGATCGAAGCAAGAGATGTCGAAACCACCATTCGTGAAATAGAGGATTACACGCATTTAGGGCGTGATGAAGTTATCGGTTTTTTCGATAAGCCAAAAACATAACCCAGAATACCAGACTGTTTTCTGTCAGCCGTCATGATATCTTTTGTCAAAACCATAATGGCTATTCCCGCCGGTTACGCTCGATCCGTCAAGCCAAAACAACTTCGCTCGTATCTGATAACAACCGCTTGTCGGCCTTTCGCGCAGGCTCTTCGTGTTCGACAAGAAAAACCTGTGCCAAATGCCCGGCTTATTTCATGCGTTCGATGGCAACGGCAATGCCCTGACCACCGCCAATACACATCGTGGCCAAGCCGTAGCGCCCATTAATACGTTCCAGCTCTGCCATTAGCTTAACGATCAAAATAGCGCCCGTTGCACCAACCGGATGCCCCAAGGCCACAGCACCGCCGTTCGGGTTGACCTTTGCAGGGTCAAGGCCAAGCGCTTTTGTTACGGAACAGGCTTGCGATGCAAAGGCCTCATTCGACTCGATGACATCAAAGTCAGCGATCGACAGTCCGGTTTTGACCAACAACCGTTTAACCGCAGGGATCGGCCCTGCCCCCATGACCTCGGGAGCCACCCCGCCAAGAGCATAACCAGTTATCTTTGCACGTGGCTTCAAGCCTTTCTGTTTGGCTTTGTTGGCATCCATCAGCACAACTGCCGCAGCACCATCATTGATGCCAGAAGCATTGCCCGCAGTTACGGTACCTTCTTTGCGAAAAGCGGGTCTCAAACTGCTGAAATCAGAGGCAACTGCACCATAACGGATATGCTCGTCCTTATCGAAAACCGTAACTTTACCACGTTTTTTGCTTTCTACAGGCATGATTTGATTGTCAAAGTAACCTGCTTTTTGGGCGGCCTCGGCACGGCGGTGGCTTTCAAGCGAGAACGCATCTTGGTCTTCGCGCGAAATATTATACTCTTCTGCCAAGTTTTCACCAGTAATACCCATATGTCCATGGCCAAACGGATCAGAAAGTGCCCCCAGTAACATATCATTAAACTCTGGATCACCCAAGCGTTTGCCCCAACGCATGTCACGTGATGAATGCGGTGCACGCGACATCACCTCGATACCACCGCAAAGTGCAGTGCTTGCATCGCCGTCACGGATTGCTTGCGTGCCAGATACGATGGCTTGCAGGCCCGAGCCGCAAAGACGGTTCACAGTCAGCGCAGGTGAGGTAATCGGGACACCAGCGTTCACCGCGATAACCCGTGAAATATATGCATCGATTATATCTGTGTGAATTACATGGCCAAAAAAACTTTGATCAACATCATCCGGCGATATACCTGCGCGCTTAATCACCTCTGCCGCAATAAGCGTGCCTAGTACGGTTGGTGCGAAATCTTTTAATCCGCCTCCAAAACTGCCAATTGCAGTGCGAACGCCATTCAAAATTACAACATCGGTCATATGGGTATCCCTTTTCTTTCAAGGCCTGACAGGCAGGCTGTATTTTACTATATTCTATTAACCAACGGTTCAGAGATCAATATCTCGCACCCGTTCGCACAATACAAATTTCTTGGTTTTACCGGTCAAATTTTTGGCAACGCACCAAACACAACGATTTTGGGAGCTTTGAAACCTGCCATATTTTCACGACACCACTTAGTAGCCTCTTGTATTGCGCAACCCGCACCCTCAACAGGTTCAACAAAGACACAAAGGTTCGCCCTATTTATCATCCGACTTTGCCACCACAGCCATTTCACGAATTTTTGGACGTCAGGTCAAAACCTATTTATATTTCGATGCTGGGCATGCTCTCATCACCTAGGGGAACGACGCCCTTGCACGATCTTTAATTTTCAGAGTGGCATTCGGAGGCATCCCAACCAAGTCACCGCTATAAAACCAGCCACCTTCATATGAGTACGCGGCAGCCAATGTATCCAGGTCAGCACCCTGTCGAGCACGTTTTCCCATAAGCGCATTGTGAATTGGTCGACGATCAACGATCAGCATTTTTCCATTTGACCGGAGTAACGTAAATGATGCTATCATCAACACTGACCATCACATCGCCGTCCTGAATATTAACCTGCAGCTTCATCGAGCGACTTGCCAGTTTCCCCAATTCACTGGTGTTTTTCTCTGAAAAATTTGTAACCTGAAGGTTATCAAACCGAGTCGTGCTGTTTTTGATCTTCTCCCACCACATCTCAGCCGTCCTGCCGCCGTAACAATAGACAATCACTTCCTTGGCTTTACCACAGGATTGACGAACAATTTTCTCGCTCGGAAGTCCCAACGCCACCCATAACTCAAGCTCGCCACTCAAACTTTTCTGCCAAATATCTGGCTCGTCATCCGTTGAAAGGCCCTTGGTAAGTTCTAATTGTTCATGGGCATTCAGTGCAAAAGCGAGAATACGCACCATCAGCCGTTCATCCGTCTCTGAAGGATGTTTGGCAATGGTCAGTTTATGGGTCTCATAATAATAACGATCCATATCGGAAACGGAAAGTTCAACTTTATAAATGGTGGCTTTTTGTGCCATGATTTTTCCCAGAATAGCGAAGATAGGGATGCCTAATACGTCTGGTGACTTTGTGAAAGCAGATAAAAAGCCTTCGACTAAAACAGGGCCAGATAGGTTTTGCCAAGTTGTTTGACTTAGAGAGGCAGGATAGTTGGTTCGTACCGGCGATGACCACTATAGATATTATCTCAAACCGTATGCCTGCATCAACACGGGTATTTTGATCATCATCGCTTTGAATACATGACCAATACGGAATAAACAGTAACAAATAACCCTTAGCTGCCGTTCGAATTCTGATGTGTTTGGTTCTGTGATACACATAAGCTGATATTGACACCGAGTGTTTTCACACTGCTTTATAAGACGATTTCTGAATAAAAATGATTATTGGGGTGGTTTGAAACTACCTAGGTACATCTGCACGTGCAAGCGTATGTTTCATTGAAGGAAAGCCAGTATTCAGAGCCTTCGGAAGTGCCTAATGTTAAGTTTGAAATATAACTCTTATGTGAATATGGTAATTTTGGTTAGGTAATCTTACCAATATGGCTTATTGACGATTCTTAAGCCATCTATCTGGGAGGAAAATGATGACTGATATATTAAACCGCAGGAAGTTCCTAAGGGGAACTGCTCTAGCGGCCACTGCTACTGCAGGTACACTTGCAGCACCATCTATCGCGAATGCCGAGCCTACAGTTTTGAAAATGCAAGCATCCTGGGGCGGCGGTATTTTCCTTGAAAACGCGCAATCCTATGTTGACCGCGTGCATGCCATGGCTGGTAAAGATCTGAAAATTGATCTTCTAGCTGTTAATTCAGTTGTGAAAACCAGCCAAATGCAAGACGCAGTTCACCGCGGCGTGCTGGATGCCTGTCACTATGTTCCTGCTTACTGGTATTCTAAATCCAAATCCGCTTCATTGTTCGGTACAGGCCCCTGTTTTGGCTGGTCATCGCAAGAAGTGCTGGGTTGGGTAAATTATGGTGGCGGACAAGAACTATTTGACGAGCTGATGGACTCATTGGGTCTCAACATCGTTTCATTCTTCAATTCGCCGATGCCAGCACAACCATTAGGTTGGTTTAAAGAAGAGATTAAAGACGCTTCTCAAATGAAGGGCCTGAAGTATCGTACAGTTGGCCTTGCGGCTGATGTTCTGTTGGAAATGGGCATGTCTGTTGTGCAGCTTCCGGGGGGTGAAATTCAACCAGCTATGAAATCTGGTTTGATTGATGCTGCTGAGTTTAACAACCCGACTTCTGACCGTGACTTTGGTATGCAAGATGTGTCCAAGCATTATCACTTGGCCTCTTTCCATCAATCACAGGAATTTTTCGAGATATCGTTCAATAAAAAACGTTTCGAAGGTTTATCAGAGGAGCTGCAAGCGATCCTAAAATATGCTTCAGAAGCTGAAAACTCTAACTTCTATTGGCATAATACCAAGCGTTATTCTGACGATTTGAAAACATTGCAGGAGGAGCAAGGTGTGAATGTTTACCGCACACCAGATTCTGTGATGCAAGGACAATTGGAAGCTTGGGATATTGTGATCGACCGGATTTCTGGCGAAGATCCATTCTTTGCCAAAGTGATTGAATCACAAAAAGCCTATGCGAAAGATGTGATGAACTACCTGAACTTGAACCAGCCTGATTACAAGTTGGCCTATAAACATTATTTCGGTTAAGTTTTCTTCACCATAAATTTCATCTGGGGGCTAATTTATTGGCCCCCAGTTACTGTAATAGCGTCATGGGAGATGCAGAGTTGATAAAGTTTATCTATTCGATTGAAGGTTTAAGTATATGGGTTGGTCGCGCCTTTGGTTGGTGCATTCTGATTCTGACTTTTTCGGTTTCCTATGAAGTTTTTGTACGATACGTCCTGAATTCACCAACAGTTTGGGCCTTTGATATGATGGTTCAGATGTACGGTGCATTGTTCTTGATGGCTGGGCCCTACGCATTAGCGCAAGACAGCCATGTGCGTGGCGATGTTGTCTACCGATTATTCTCTGTACGCTGGCAAGCACGAGTTGACTTTACTCTTTACCTTCTGTTCTTTTTCCCCGGTATGATGGCTCTGTTCTGGTATGGTTGGGAAATTGCTTCTGACAGCTGGCGCTATAAAGAGGTCAGTTGGAACAGCCCTGCCCGCATTCAGATATACTTCTTCAAAACACTCATTCCTATCGCAGGTGCGCTATTGATGCTGCAAGGTCTGGCAGAGCTTATGCGTTGCTGGCAAGCGATCAAGACAGGCGTTTGGATGGAACGTTTGGATGATGTGAAAGAAACCGAAGACATGTTGATGCACATGTCAGATACCTCGAAATAAGCCGACTTACGTGCGAAACGAAAGAATTATAAGATGACAAATCCCGAAGTCGCAATTTTCATGTTGTGCCTGTTTATTTTTCTGGTGCTGTTGGGTTTCCCAATTGCCTTTACCTTGCTCGCGATGGGCGTAGCTTTTGGATATTTTGCTTACTATCAAGGGCCACCTGAAACATTTTCAGGTATCTTCGACAACAATATTTTCTACCTTTTGAACCAGAATACTTATTCGGTGATGGAAAATGACACACTGGTCGCGATCCCACTCTTCTTATTCATGGGTTATGTGGTGGAACGCGCTAATATCGTCGACCGGCTGTTCTTTTCTTTATACATGGCGGCCAGAAACTTGCCTGGTTCGCTGGCGATTGCCGCCCTATTAACCTGCGCGGTATTTTCAACGGCATCGGGCATTGTAGGTGCGGTTGTGACCTTGATGGGCCTTCTGGCTTATCCTGCGATGGCGAACGCGAATTATGATAAAAGTTTTGCGTCTGGCGTAATCTGCGCTGGCGGCACCTTGGGCATTCTTATTCCGCCGTCCATCATGCTAATCGTTTATGCAGCTATTGCTGAGCTGTCACCACTTCGGCTCTATGCCGCAGCGGTTTTTCCCGGCATGTTACTTGCGGGTATGTATATCGTTTACGTTATTATCAGGGCTTGGATGAATCCGTCTTTAGCCCCAAAACCCAATCTGGAAGATGTACCTCCGGCCAAGAAAATCTATCTTGATTTGCTGATTTCCTTTGTGCCTTTAACAGTGCTGATTGGCTTGGTACTTGGCTCTATTCTGGGCGGTCTTGCGACACCTGCAGAAGCAGCAGCGATGGGTGCCTTGGGCGGTCTTGTGCTGGCTTTTATATATCGTTCATTAACTTGGCAAAAGGTCAAGGAAAGCGTGTTTTTAACAGCTAAAGCAACCGCAATGGTGTGTTGGTTGTTTGTTGGATCTTGGACTTTTGCTTCTGTATTTTCATATCTGGGCGGTCACGATCTGATTTCTGACTGGGTCGTAAGTATGGATCTAAAACCCTGGGAGTTTCTGGTGATGGCTCAGCTGATTATCTTCTTCTTGGGTTGGCCGCTGGAATGGTCGGAAATCCTGATCATCTTCGTGCCGATCTTCCTACCGATGTTGGATACGTTCGGTGTCAACCCCTATTTCTTTGCGATGTTGGTTGCCCTGAACTTACAAACTTCGTTCCTGACCCCGCCAATGGCTATGTCGGCATATTACTTGAAGGGGGTCTTGAAAAAACAGATCGAACTGGTCGAGATTTTCAAAGGGATCATCCCCTACCTGGGGATTGTAATCCTGTGTATGATTTTGATGTATCGGTTCCCAGGTATTGCGCTTTGGTTCCCTGACTATCTATTTGGCGTGTATATTCCTTAATTGGATATAAGTAAGGATTTAGAATGCCCAACGCACTCTCAGCTACAGAAGCGGCCCGTAAAATCCGCGAAGGTATGTTAACTTCAGTTGATCTGGTGAAAGCCTGCCTAAAGCGGATCGAAGAAACCGACGGGCAACTTCATGCCTGGGCGTATCTGGATGCAGACAATGCGCTTTCCCAGGCTACCGAATTGGATCGAATTCGCCAGAAGGGGCGCCCGCTTGGCCCGCTTCACGGGGTGCCTGTGGGCTTAAAGGATAATATCGACACCTGCGATATGCCTACCCAACGTGGGACACCTATATTCAAAGATCGCGCACCTGATGCTGATGCCGCGATAGTGGAACGGTTGCGAGAGGCCGGTGCTGTCATATTGGGCAAGACGGCCACAACCGAACTAGCCTTCGTGCATCCGGCAAACACCCGAAACCCGCATAATGTTGAACACTCCCCAGGCGGATCGTCAAGCGGGTCTGCAGCGGCAGTCGCAGCATTTCATGTCTCGCTGACCATCGGAACCCAAACAAATGGCTCAGTGATCCGCCCCGCTTCTTTTTGTGGTACCTACGGGTTTAAACCAACGCGTGGTGTGATTTCACGGCGTGGCGTACTTCAAACATCAAAATCTCTGGATCAGGTTGGCGTCTTCGCACGTACCTTGGAAGATGTGGCACTGTTGACAGATGTGATTGGATGTTATGATCCCTCTGATACAGAAAGTTACGCACGTGCGCGACCGAATACAGTTCAGGGCTGTGCCGCAGAAGCCCCGGTCGATCCCAACTTTGTTTATATAGATATGCCCTATCACGACCGGTTATCTGCGGATACACGCGCAGGGTTTGACGCGTTGATTGAAGCGCTGGGCGGGCAAGTGGAGCGTGTCAACGCATCTCCTAATCTTGCAGATCTGATCGAGGTTCAGGGTCTGATACACGAATATGAAATTGTGCATCATCTTGATCAAACATTTACAAAGCATTGGGATCAACTAAGCGCATCACTTCAGCCAATCGTTGAACGTGGGCGTAAAATTTCGGACACACAGTATGAAGATGCTCTGGTAGTCAAACGCTCTTCCGAAATCTTCTTTGATGAGTTTTTTAACGACTATGACGCTGTCTTAGCACCTAGTGCGATTGGCGAAGCACCAAAATTTGGAAACGGAACTGGTGATCCTGTGTTTTGTACAGTCTGGACACTGGCAGGTTTACCGTCATTGAATATTCCGCTTATGGTGGGCAATAATGACCTGCCCGTCGGCGTACAACTGATCGGCGCTGCAGAAGAAGATGATCGTCTTTGCAGAACTGCAAAATGGATGCTTCAGAAACTTGAAAATGCATAAAGGAAAAGGCCATGATATCTAAGCGAGTAAAACTTATTGGTGCCCTGATTGGGACAGCTCTTCTTGTTGTCTTTATCGTCGGGCTTGCGCACAGCATTTCAACTGGGTTTGCAGGTTTCTGGGGTGGATTGCCGTTCTGGGTCATTGCTATCACGGTTTTGTCGATGGCAATTTATGATTTCTGGGATGAGTGTATAAGAGAGAAAGATTAACATGTCTGCAAAACCATCCCTATGGATCACGCGCCGCTTGTCTGACGCCACATTGGAGCGTGCTCAACGAGATTATGATGTAACTATAAACCATGAAGACGGTGTTTTTACGCCCAATCAGATTATCGCAATGAGCAGCAAGGTCGATGCGATCCTTCCCTGCCATTCCGAAGTGTTTAACGCTGACGTCACCGCTAGACTTGATCTGCGTGTAAAAATAATTGCCAATCATTCGGTTGGTGTGGATCATTGCGATCTGCCTGCCCTAAAAGCGCGCGGTATTACGGTGACAAACACGCCTGATGTTTTGTCAGATGCCACCGCCGAAATAGCGATGTTGCTTTTGTTAGGTGCCGCACGTCGTGCGGTCGAAGGTGATCGCACGGTGCGCACAGGCAGCTGGGATTTCTGGAGCCCATCGTTCATGGTCGGCAAACAAGTCAGTGGCGCACGGCTCGGGATCCTTGGCATGGGACGCGTGGGGCAAGTTATGGCGCGGCGCGCACGTGGATTTGATATGGATGTACATTACTACAATCGAAAAAGATTGCCACCAGAGCTGGAACAGGGTGCCACTTACCATGATACGGTTGAAGATCTGATGACCGTTTCCGATTTCCTGTCACTGCATTGCCCTGCCACGCCTGAAACAACAGGGTTGATGACCAAAGACATGCTAGCGCGTTTACCCGATGGCGCTATTTTAGTGAATTCTGCGCGCGGAGCTTTAATTGACGAAGCTGCATTGCTGGATACCATAGTATCAGGAAAATTATCCGCAGCAGGCCTTGATTGTTACCAGATCGAACCAGGCGGAAACCCCACATTCTCTGCACATGAGAATATCTTTATGCTGCCGCATATCGGCAGTGCCACAACACAAACACGCGATGCAATGGGATTTCGGGCACTAGATAATCTTGATGCATTTTTTGCAGGCAACACTCCAAAAGATCAGCTTTAGAAAAGAACGGATAAACTAGATCTTCTATCCTTTTTGATTGGCCACTTCAGCTTATCACACGAAATCGGATGCCGCTCAAACTTAGGCGATCAACATTGATCGGTTATCCAACCAACAATCACTGTACGTCCAGACTGGCCTATCCGCGTGATCGTTAATAAAGATATCATCTTGCCGCCAATGATTGTGGGAATGCGCTGATCATGGCATCGCTCAAACTTGGCAAACTACCTGATCGCAAGACGACCAAAATCACTTTTACCACAAGTGCAGACCTGAATGCATTATTGGTAGATTATGCAAAAGCATACGAGGTGGAGTATGGGCAGCAAGAAACTGTCGCAGACCTTATTCCACACATGTTGGAAGCCTTTCATAAAGGCAGATCGTGGATTTAAAAGCAAGGATGCCAATTCCACAACCGTAAGCAAAACAGGTATACAAAAAAATTACATCAATGATTAAAGTAAATCTAAAAGAGACATTGGATGTTAGTTTTGCCAACGGCAGCTGTGGGGGACCTTGCGGCCATTCACTGTTGCTGAACAAACTGGCACGAACGGCCCAAACCTGCCGTTCGAACGTGAATTACGCGTTTACATAGAATCTTGGCGGCTACTTAAAATTGGTGTACTAATTCATATTCATACAACATTTGAGAATACATCATGGCTTCCAAAATCAATCTATTGCACCTTGAAACATTCCTATCTGTTGTCCGGTGTGGTGGCATTGGTAAGGCTGCCGAGCAACTTAATCTTACACAACCAGCAGTTACGACGCGTATACGAAATCTTGAGTATTCAGTATCGGCGCCGTTGTTTGAACGCACCTCACAAGGGCTTAAGTTGACCAAGAGGGGTGAGATGTTGCTGACCTATGCAGAACGTTTCCTGCATTTGGCAGAGTTGGTTGAAAGAGATGTTGTTGATCCAAAAGGGTCGGAAAGACGCTTGCGTCTTGGTGTGTCTGAAACCATTGCGCAAAGCTGGTTACCCGAGTTTATCGAACATCTTAATCAGGAATTCCCTAAACTCTCTGTTGAGATTAACGTAGATATTTCTACTGCACTTCGAAAATCATTGTTGAACCGTGACATTGATTTGGCCATATTGTTGGGGCCTGTCTCAGAATATTCTGTTGATAATATTGCGCTACCTGAATTTGAATTGTCTTGGTATGCTTCAAAGGATTTGGACAAAAGGGAAGCGCAAAAATTAAGCCTCCCGATTGCGTCATATGCGCGTAATACAAGACCGTACAGAGAACTGAAATCTAGCTTGTTTGAAAAGGTGGGGCCGCAAGTGGTGATTTATCCCTCTTCCAGTCTATCGGCGTGTTTTAGACTTGTTGAGGCTGGTTTGTGTGTCGCTGCTCTGCCCAAAACTCTGGCAAAAGTTTATGTCGCGCGCGGGTCTATACATGAATTTGACCCAGGATGGGTCCCAAGTGCCCTGCATTTTACCGCATCATACCTAGGTGATCCCAAAAGCCATCTTATTGAAGCCGCTGCTAAAATCGCGCTGAGTACAGCACAGGAAAACGTAGCATAAAATTATTTTATGAATTATTGAAAATAACTTCTATTTGTTTTTATGTAAACTTTATTGTTTGTTCTAAGGATGAATAAGAAAAATACAGATATTGATTCTTTTGTGAACTATGCAGACCTTGTTGGTTTAGACAGCGGTTCGGTGCGCGCCGCAATTCGCACGAACAGCTATCAAGGGCACACCGCAGGGTTGGCATCAGGTAAACTACAAGCAAACCTTGCGATCATGACAGAAGAATACGCACTTGATTTTATGCGGTTTTGCCAGCGAAATCCAAAGCCTTGCCCCGTATCTGGTGTATCTGACGTAGGCAATCCGATGATGTTCACGATGGGGCAAGATATCGACATTCGCACGGACGTCTCTGCATATAATATTTACCGTAACGGCCAATTGGAAAACAGCCAGTCAGATATAATGGATATTTGGCAAGACACTTATGTAGCCTTCGCATTGGGGTGTTCGTTTACTTTTGAGCACGCCGCATTGCGTGCGGGTATAAAGCTTTGGCATATCGAGAACAACACTACGGTTCCAATGTTTCGCAGTTCAATAGATTGCGTGCCAGCGGGGCGGTTTTCTGGCGCAATGGTTGTTAGCATGCGCGCAGTTCCAAAAGAGCAGGTGGATTTGGTGTCAGAGATATCTACCAAATACCCACTCGCGCACGGTGCACCTATCCACATTGGCAACCCAAGTGAGATCGGCATTACGGATATAAATAATCCGCAATGGGGGGATCCTGCGCCAGTACTTGATGGTCATGTTCCTGTTTTTTGGGCCTGCGGAGTGACACCGCAAGTAGCCATCGAGAATGCACGCGTACCGATAGTTATCACACATAAACCAGGGCATATGTTGATTTCTGATATCGATGAATATGCAGAAAGCCCAATACTAGAAACCAATCTCAAGGGAGAATAAAATGAAGAAAACAATTCTAATAGTCGCAGCGGCAACAATGCTGACCTCGTCTGCGGCAGTCGCTGACAATCCTGTTGTATTGAAGGCAGTTGGCACTTGGTCAAGCCTTACAAATTTCAAAAAACACGAAGGCCCGTTCTTTAATGAAGTTCTTGCCAAAGCATCTAACGGCCAAATTATAGGTGAGATTAAATCTCAATCTGGTTTAGGCCTCAAAGGTTTTGAAATCATGCGCCTTGTGAAAAATGGTGTGTTTGATTTTGCCTTTGGTTTACCAGGGTATGTTGCTGCTGAAAACGCAGTATTTGAAGGTGCTGATCTTTCGTCTTTGGTGCAAGATATTGAAACAGAACGCAAAGTTGCAGAAGCGTACTTCCCAACGATGGAAAAGAACTTCGCTGAAATTTATAACGCAAAACTTCTGATGCTTTATCCGTTCCCAAGCCAAACCCTTTGGTGCAATGCCGAAGTGAATGGCATTGAAGACCTCAAGGGTAAAAAGGTACGCGTTTATGCTACCACGCTTGGTGATTTCGTCGAAGGCGCAGGTGGCACATCTGTAACGGTTCCATTTGCTGAAGTTATCCCGGCCCTTGAAAAAGGTGTTGTGGATTGTGGCATCACTGGCACGATGTCGGCCTACACTGCAAACTGGCAGCAAGTCGCGACACATGCTTATACATTGCGTGTTGGCTGGGGCTTGGCGTTCGGTGCCATGAATATGGACAAATGGAATTCTATGACACCTGCACAACAGGAAATCATGACCACTGAGGTTGCTGCGTTGAATGAACGTATGTGGGCTGAAACAGCGACAGAAGATGAAGTTGCGATTGCCTGTATTACGGGTGGTGATTGCGCCATTGGTGAAAAAGGATCGATGAAACTGGTTACACCAACTGACGCGGACTTGGCTGTACGTGATAAGATAGCAACTGATGTTGTTCTGGCACGCTGGGCAGAACGTTGTGGCGAAGAATGCGCTGCGAACTGGAATGCAACAGTCGGCAAAATCATTGAGCTAGAAGCCAAAGCTAAATAAATCCTTCCTGAGCAAAGGGCGGCCTGACTAATAGATAAGGCCGCCTTTTCTATATCTGAGGTACAGACATGTTAGAAAAAACACTTAATGGAACACGAAAGCTTAGCCTTTGGATGACTTGGATTGGGGGCAGCTTGATCATTCTTTCAGCTCTCATGGTCACGTTAGAAATCTTCTTACGTAAGGTGTTCAACATCAGTTTGGGCGGCGCAGACGAACTTTCTGGTTACGCCTTTGGCATCGCCACCGCCTTTAGCCTGGCTTATGCCTTGTTTGAACGCGCCCACATCCGTGTGGATGCCTTGTTTAACGTGATGCCGAAATCACTTCGTCCAATTGTTAACTTTCTAGGCCTCATCTTATTACTGGGATTTGCTTTGGTTATTGTTTTGACAGTTTGGGATATGGTTGGCGACACACTCAAACATGGATCCAGATCAATCACCCCGATGCGCGTCCCGCTTGCGTTACCACAAATCCCTTGGTTGCTGGGCTGGATGTTTTTCATCTTCAGTGGCGTCTTACTAGGGCTTGTCGCGCTAAAACGCTTTTTTGCAGGTGACCATGCTGGCGTGAACAATTTAATCGGTATCAAAACTGTAGACGAACAAATCGAAGATGAGAGCGTATAATCCATGTTGACTAAAACCCTTCTTATACTTCTTGCACTTATTGCGTTGGCAGTTCCGATTTCCGCCTCTTTGGGCTGGCTTGGCCTGATCTTGCAATACACTGAAAGCTCCATGCCATTGCATCGCGCGATATCAGATATAGCATGGCAAACCAGCACTGACTTTCTATTGGTCGCAATTCCAATGTTTGTAATGTTGGGTGAAATTTTATTACGCGCAGGGATTACAGAGCGTATGTATGACGGTATCGTAAAATGGCTTGGCTGGTTGCCAGGTGGCTTGATGCATTCCAACATTGGATCATCAGCTTTATTTGCCGCAACATCGGGATCGTCTGTTGCAACGGCTGCAACAATCGGAACAGTAGCTATCCCGCAAATCGAAAAACGCGGTTACAACGAACCCTTATTTCTGGGCACGATCGCTGCTGGCGGTACATTGGGCATCCTAATCCCGCCATCAATCAATTTGATCCTATACGGGCTGTTGACTGAAACCTCTGTTCCTGAGCTCTATTTGGCAGGGTTCATACCAGGATTTTTATTGGCTGCGTTGTTTATGCTCACGGTTGTTACCGTGTGTATCATAAAGCCAGAGTGGGGCGGGGAAAACCTTACGTACACTTGGTCTGAACGTTTTCGCGCACTTCCATCATTGATCCCGCCGCTTGGAATATTCGTCGTTGTTGTTGGATCGATTTACGCAGGATTGGCCACACCAACCGAAGCCGCTTCTTTAGGTGTGGTTGCTGCAATGGGGCTTGCTGCTATGAACGGTAAATTGACGATTTCGATGTTACGCCAAGCGATTGAAGGGACGATGCGGACCACGGCAATGATCATGTTGATTATCATTGCCGCCGTTTTCCTGAATTTCGTTCTATCGGTCATCGGGTTAACGCAAGCATTGGCCGATTTTGTGACCGGCCTTGGATGGTCGCCGATGCAGACCATGTTAATGATCGTGTTTATCTTGGTGGTGATCGGTTGTTTCATGGAAACCTTGTCGATGTTGCTGACAACGGCACCGCTGATAACACCTATCGTCATAGCGTTGGGATTTGACCCCGTTTGGTTCGGCATTCTTTTGATGGTGTTGTTGGAAACCGCATTGATCACGCCACCGATTGGTATCAATCTTTATGTTGTGCAGGGGATACGTGGGCGTGGTGAAATGATGGATGTGATGAAAGGGGCAGCCCCCTTTGTCTTGACGATGTTTGCCATGATCGCATTGCTTCTGATTTTTCCTGATATAGCACTCTGGCTTCCGTCGCTGTTTTACTGACCTCAGAGTCACAAAAACTTAAAAATCAAAATTAACGCGACACCGTTGGATGATCGCGAACGAAGGAGAACTGACTAATGTGGCAATTTTGGGTAGATCGCGGCGGCACTTTTACGGATATTGTAGCGCGTAAGCCAGACGGCGAATTACAAACGCATAAATTGTTATCCGAAAACCCTGAACGATATAAAGATGCAGCGGTTCAGGGAATTAGGGAACTTTTGGGCTTACCAGAAGGTACCCCTATTCCTGTAGGAACAATTGATGCCGTAAAGATGGGTACTACAGTTGCAACCAACGCGCTTTTGGAACGCAAAGGGGATCGTACGCTGTTGCTCATAACTCAGGGTTTGGGGGACTTACTGCGTATTGGTTACCAAAACCGTCCCAAACTATTTGATTTAAATATTGTACTGCCAGAGTTGCTTTACGAAAATGTTGTGGAAGTTACCGAACGTGTTTCCGCAGATGGCGATATTATAACGCCCCTTGATATTGAACAGGCACGGAAAGATTTAGAAGCCGCTTACGCAGATGGGTACCGTTCCGTCGCCATAGCTTTTATGCATGGGTATAAATTTCAGAAACACGAATTGGATGTCGGGGCATTAGCAACACAAATAGGTTTTGAGCAAGTTTCCCTAAGTCATCAGGCCAGCCCGTTGGTGAAGTTAGTTTCACGCGGGGATACGACTGTGGTTGATGCCTATCTGTCTCCGATTTTGCGCCGGTATGTAACGCAGGTTCGCGATGCGTTGGGCGCAGACAATACATTGATGTTTATGCAATCAAACGGCGGGCTGACAGATGCAAGTCTATTTCAGGGAAAGGATGCCATTCTATCAGGGCCAGCAGGAGGCGTGGTTGGCATGACAAAAACCGCCCAAGAACTGGGCTTTGATCGCTTGATCGGTTTTGACATGGGCGGCACGTCAACAGATGTGTGCCATTATGCAGGCGATTATGAACGGTCTTTTGAAACCGAAGTTGCAGGTGTGCGGATGCGCGCCCCGATGATGAGTATTCATACCGTTGCTGCTGGCGGCGGCTCAATCTTAAGTTATCGTGATGGGCGCATGCAGGTCGGGCCTGAAAGCGCAGGCGCAAATCCGGGTCCTGCAAGTTACAGACGCGGTGGGCCGCTGACCGTAACCGATTGCAACGTCCTGCTTGGTAAATTACAACCCGGCCAGTTCCCATCCGTCTTTGGCATTAATGGGGACGAGCCGTTGGATGCAGATGTAGTGCGTTCCAAGTTCGACGATATTGCCAAACTCATTACAAAGGAAACGGGCGAAGTGGCCCCTGAACCAGAAGAGTTGGCGCAAGGCTTCCTTCGGATCGCCGTTGAAAACATGGCTAATGCCATCAAAAAAATATCTGTACAGCGTGGCTACGATGTCACCAAATATACCATGAATTGCTTTGGTGGTGCGGGCGGGCAACATGCCTGTCTTGTGGCGGATGTGCTGGGGATGGAGACCATCTTTATTCATCCGTTTGCTGGCGTGCTGTCTGCGTTTGGTATGGGCTTGGCAGATGTGCGATCTATTCGCGAACATCAGTTTGAAAACGATATTTCTCAAATCAGCAATGCCGATGCCGTGCTACAAAAACTTGACCACGAGACTTACAATGAAGTTTTGGTACAGGGCATTCCCAAAGATAGAATTCGTATTATTCGCACTGCGCATATTCGCACAAACGGTTCGCACCAATCCTTACCCGTTCCTTTTGGGACTGAGGTTGAAATGCGTGAAGCGTTTGAAGCCGTGCATGGTCAGCGTTTCGGATTTATTCCTACATATGACACTCTGATCATCGAACTACTTACATCAGAAGCTATTGGTCAAACTGGCGAAACCGCAAATCTAACAAACAGAAATACGTCCGATGCAGTAAGCGTAAAAATAGCACGGATGTATTCCGGAAACGACTGGTTGGACGTACCGCTCGTTAATCGTGAAAAACTGGCTTTGGGGCAAACTGTAACCGGGCCTGCGATAATTTTTGAAACGACGGGCACCAATATCCTGGAAGATGGTTGGCAGGCTGAAGTGCAGGCAAGTGGTAATCTGATTATGCGCCGTATTGTGCCCTTGCAGCGTAAAGATGCAATCGGCACATCCGTGAACCCTGTGATGCTCGAAGTGTTCAACAATCTGTTCATGTCGATCGCAGAACAGATGGGTGCCACTTTGGCAAACACCGCTTATTCGGTGAACATCAAAGAACGCTATGACTTCTCTTGTGCAATATTCACCCCAAATGGCGATCTTGTGGCAAATGCCCCTCATGTACCAGTTCATCTTGGGTCTATGAGCGATAGTGTACGTACAATTTTGTCGCAAAACGAAGGTACCATAAAGCCAGGTGATGTGTTCATGATGAACAATCCCTTCAAAGGCGGGACGCACTTGCCAGACGTCACAGTTATTACGCCTGTGTTTGATACGCGCGGTAAAGAAATAATCTTTGTTGTAGCATCCCGCGGACATCACGCGGACATCGGTGGGAAAACGCCAGGATCGGCCCCGCCAGACAGTACGCATATTGAAGAAGAAGGCGTATTGATTGATAATTTTTTGTTGGTCAAACAGGGAGCATTACAGAATAAAGAAATCCGTGCCTTGCTCGCATCTGGCAAATACCCATGCCGCAATATTGATCAAAATATGGCCGACTTAGCAGCGCAAATAGCAGCAAACACTACAGGATTAACTGAGCTTACAAAGGCCGTGTCTCAATACGGTTTGGATGTTGTACACGCCTATATGGAACATGTTCAAGACAATGCCGAAGAAAGTGTGCGCCGCGTGTTGGCCGTTCTAAAGAATTCTGAATGCACATATCCTTTGGATAGCGGTGCTGAAATCAAAGTAAAGATTTCGGTTGATAAAGACGCCCGTAAAGCGGTTATCGATTTCACTGGAACATCGCCACAGGATCAATTGAACTATAACGCCCCATATGCCATTTGCCGAGCAGTTGTTTTATATGTGTTCCGTACGCTTGTTGGTTCGGACATCCCGATGAACGAGGGATGTATGAAGCCCCTTGAATTGATTATTCCAAAAGCATCTATGATCCACCCAAATTACCCAGCCGCTGTGATCTCTGGAAACACAGAAGTCAGCCAGTCTATAGCCGATGCCCTATATGGTGCATTAGGCGTAGTAGCAGGTTCTCAGGGCACCATGAATAACTTCGTATATGGAAACGATATCTACCAAAATTACGAAACCATCTGTGGCGGAACTGGGGCTGGTGACGGATTTAACGGTGCCAGTGCCGTACACAGTCATATGACAAATACCCGTATGACCGATCCTGAAGTCTTGGAAAACCGATTCCCGGTACGCGTTGAAGAATTCTCAATTCGTCGTGGGTCAGGCGGTGCTGGAGCATATAATGGCGGCGATGGAATTGTGCGCAAACTGCGTTTTTTAACTGCCATGACAACAACGGTGCTGTCATCACATAGAAAAACACAGGCCTTTGGCGCATCTGGCGGAAAATCAGGAAAGACGGGGGAAAATTTAGTTATTCGCGCAAATGGTGTGGTCGATTTTCTGCAAGGTAATGATGAAGTTCAAATGGCCGAAGGCGATGTGTTTGTTTTGAAAACTCCTGGGGGCGGTGGGTTCGGAGCTCCATGATTTCATGCTACGGTCGTCGGTTCTAGACTGTCTGGCAGCGTGTTTATCGCTGCCATGATCGCACTGGTCGCGGCACCCGTCACCTTCTCAACTTTATCAGAGAAAGCTACATACAACGCGTGATGCCAATGAATGTCTGGTTCTGTGAAGTCGGTTGGAAATCGAGCTCTCACAGCCTATGTCTTCTTTTCGCCCTTAGCGTCGGATGGCCCGCTCACCACAATTGTCGTGGAAGGGCTCCAACCAGTCATTCGCTGCATAAAAATGCTATATCTGTAATGGTTAAAACTTGAATGAAACAATCAACCCAATCTCTCGTTGAAAGTTCGAATTCTATCAAACCGAAACCCTAAACACAAAAATTGCTTTACTTTCTGTCGGGGGAGACAGGCGGTAGCGGTCTCCCGCTATTAACGATCCCCCCGATGATGGAATTCTCATGTCGGGATAAGAGCCGCGCGGGCCAGCCTGACGCACTCTGTATCAACTGTTATGCCATGAATGGCCGCTGCATGTGTCAGCAGTGTCCGGAGATATGAGAGATCGACAGCCAGTGTAACCGGGCCAGCACCCCGTCGAGCGCGTTTTTTCCCATAGGCTATCAACATTGATCGGTTAAGATGCACAATCCGAACCGTACCAAGATCATTTTTCAATGCATTTAGAACGGCACGTTTGGATCGCCTGAGAGGTTTTCCTACCTCCAATAAGTCAGCAACATGAAGATCAATCAAATCACCGATTGTCTTTCTTCTTTGAACATTTCCTCCTGACGGCTCCATAGCAAGGTCAATCAGGCGCTCAGTTTCCACAATCCATTGATCCGCGAGTGTCTTAAGCCTAAATGTTTGTGAGGCATATTTGCCTTTGCGGCGCACTTGGGCTCGCCATGTTCCTTCTTTTGTTTTAACAGTGGTTCCCATGACCCGTGCAATTCCTTCAACCCGTGCAAAATCCGTGCACACAGAGATCAAAAGAGGTACAAATCCGTGCAATTCCATCCATTTCCACGCACTTTTGTTCTCCTTTTAAGCCCTTCTAATGTATCATAAATCACTGAAAAATAAAGATAAAACCCTAAGCGTTGCACCGATGATGGATTGGATGTATTTACCAATAAATTGAATGTGTTACGTGAAAGCCCGTGCAATATCCGTGCAGTAGGAAATGAAAAAATATCCACTGGGGGCCATTCAGGCCGCACCAAAATGGCCGTTTTGCGGACTCCCAACTATCACCAAAATCGGCACTTCCGGCCTATTCTGTTGAAAACCTCACAAATTGGCATTTCGAGAAATTCCGCCAAAAGCACGCCTTTGTTGAAAGTTCGTGAAGATTGCCGCGAAAGGCTCCAAGAAGAAGCAACAGGGCCGAAAGTCCCATTTAGTGGAACCCCTCGCCAAACGCTTCACTTGCACTGTGCGATCAGATATTTTCAGGTTTTGTTGGAAATCGGAGTTTTTCAACAGAATATGTCCTTAGCTGCCATCCACCATATCTCCACCCCCAAAGCGCAGCACCACACGAGCAGACATTCAAGAAGGCATCTTTTGCCGCCGTTTTTCAATTCGGCATGGTTAATTCAAAGGAAAGCATATGGTTATTGAAGGCTGCACCAACACAGGATAGCATTGAGATTCAGTTTAGGTATATATGATTGTAGTTCACCCAAGTGAACTGTTGGTGATGATTTGGCAGTTGGAATGTTTGGTCTCTGCAAAAAGAGGTTAATATCGATGTAGGTGCGACGAAATAGGCAAATCACTCAGTATCATTGCAGCTGGTTTTTTGACACAAGGTATAGCACTATAAATTCGATAGATAATCTAATAAGGTTCTTAGACCAAAGTAGTTTTCCTGCGGCTAGTTGCTGCAGGCATAAAGGCTGGAATGTGCACCGACCGTTAAAAAAATTCCGGGTTCTAGGATTTATTCCTGTGATGGCTTGGCTGTTTATTCAGCTCGTCATGATTGGTGCATGGGCCCCTGGCATTTCCGCCTCTCCAGCATTGGCAGGGCAAGCGGTAGTCCTTTGTACCGGTGGCGGGCTGGTCACGATCTATTTCGATATGGACGGAAATCCAATCGAAGGCGATGCACAATCAAGCCAGCCTTGCAAGTGGTGTACAAGCTTCAGTGGAACGCCAACCCTGACCAAAGAAATTCAACCAGCACCGTTTGAATTTCGTTTGGTTGAATATGCTTATGCCATTCAACCAAACGCCGTTTGGAAACCACGGGTATTTTCTGATGGATTTCCGATCCGCGCCCCTCCAAGGAAAGCTTGAACTATAGATAATTTTCGCGCGCATCCCCGTGGTGCGCCCAACTTCTATGCTTGCTTTATTGGAGAATTCAAATGCACAGCAAATTTTTTGCAGGACTGGTGGCATGTGCCTTCAGCCTGACCATGACCACATCTTCCGCACCTGCCGGAACCATCACTGTAACCGACACCCTTGATCGTACTATTGAGGTACCCGATGATGCACACCGCATCTTACTCGGGTTTTATTTTGAGGACTTTTATGCCATTGGCGGTAATGACGCGTATGACAAAGTCGTCGCTATTTCCCGCCCTGCGTGGGAAGGTTGGCGCAATTCCCAATGGAAGGCCTATGTGGCCATCAACCCCAACCTAGCAAACCTTGTTGATGTTGGTGAGGCCGATGCCGGTACGTTTTCAATTGAATCCGCGATTGCATCTAAACCGGACATCGCCATTCTGGCCGCATGGCAATATCGCGCTCTTGGCGATACAGTTGGCAAATTGGAAGCGGCGGGTATTCCTGTTGTCGTGGCTGATTACAACGCGCAAACCGTTGAAAAACACGTTGCCAGCACGTTGTTGATCGGCAAGATCGTCGGCCGAGAAGACCGGGCCCGAGAACTGGCCAATGGCTATGCAGCTGCTGTTGCCGACGTTACAGACCGGGTCAGGAAAGCCGGCGGTAATAAGCCTGTTGTTTATGTTGAGCTTGGTAATAAAGGTGCCGATGAATATGGCAACTCCTATGGCTCCGGCATGTGGGGTGGTGTTGTTGAACTGGCAGGCGGCACTAATATAGCCGCTGGCAAAGTTGAAAACTGGGGCCCGCTTAATCCAGAATATGTGATCGCCTCAAACCCTGATGCAGTGTTTCTGGCGGGATCGGACTGGGTTAGTAAACCCAAGGCCGTGCTGATGGGGTTTGGTGTGGGTGCAGATGTTACCCGTGACCGGATGCAACCCTATATGGAACGCGCTGGTTGGGCCGAGATGAACGCGGTGAAAAACGGTCAAGTTCATGCGGTTTATCATGGCGGCGCGCGTACGCTTTATGATTTTACCTATCTGCAATACATCGCTAAGGTTCTGTATCCTGACGCCTTTGCCGATGTTGACCCGATGGCAAACCTGGAAGCGCATTACGCGAAATACATGCCTGTTTCTCCACAGGGCACCTTTATGCTCAAGCTGGCCGACTAAACAAAACGGGCAAGGGTTTTCAACCCTTGCCCCTCCTTTCACTGGGAACAGACCTATGACCACAACCGCAAATAGTGCGCCTTTGCGTATATCTTTTGCATCCCGCCGTTTATTATGGCTTGGTGCATCCTCGTTGCTATTGGCCTTTGCCACATTAACCGACATCCTGATCGGCCCCGCATTTCTAAACGTATTTGATGTGCTTAGCGCATTGGTAAATCCTTCAGGCGCATCTGACCCTATGGTCGTTACCATCGTCCATGCTATCCGCTTGCCAATGACCCTGATGGCACTGATTGTCGGCGCGTCCTTGGGAATTGCTGGCGTGCAAATGCAAACCATCCTCGGCAATCCGCTGGCCAGTCCCTATACGCTGGGGTTTTCCGCCGCCGCTGGCTTTGGCGCAGCGATTACCATCTTGTTTGGCCTGCAACTGCCGCTGATACCACAAATGACCGTGCCTGTTGCTGCCTTTGCCGCGGCATCCGTGGCTTGCCTGATGGTCTATGGCCTTGCCCATATTCGCGGAGTCACCGCCGAAGTGATGGTACTTGCAGGCATCGCCACATTGTTCCTGTTTCAGTCGCTGCAATCCTTGGTGCAATACCTGGCTGCACCCGAAGTATTGCAAGAAATTGTATTCTGGCTGTTCGGCTCGATGCTTAAGGCCTCGTGGTTTTCCGTCTGGGTATCGGGCAGCATTCTGTTAATTTGCCTTGCCTTGCTGATCCCAGATATGTGGAAACTGACAGCCTTACGTCTGGGGGATGAACGCGCCGCCAGCCTTGGCGTGAACGTACCCCGCCTGCGCCGCCGCGTGTTTTTCATCGTGTCTCTGCTGACGGCGGGGGCCGTGGCATTCGTTGGCACTATCGGCTTTGTGGGCTTGGTGGCACCGCATCTGGCGCGGATGCTGGTGGGCGAGGATCAACGCATTCTGATCCCGGCATCGGCTGTGTTTGGCGGATTGTTAATGGTGGGCGCGTCCATTGCATCTAAACTACTATCGCCCGGTGCCGTGGTGCCTGTGGGAATTGTGACTGCTCTGGTCGGTGTGCCATTTTTGTTTGCCCTGATCCTGACGGGAAAAAGGAGGCATTGGTGATGCTAAAAATTGAAAATATCAATGTTGGCTATGACGGCACAACAGTTTTGCATGCAATTAACGCGCAGTTTGAACCAAGCACATTAACGGCCCTTGTAGGCCCAAACGGCACGGGTAAATCCAGCCTTCTTAAGGCGATGGCCGGGCTTATTCCCTCCAAAGGTGGGGTGCGGTTAGACGGTGCATCTCTGACTGGCGATATGCGGTTAAAGGCAATCGCTTATATGCCACAAGACACTGGCGCACAAAGTTCGTTGACTGTGCTTGAGGTGGTCTTGTTAGGTCGCTTGCGTTCGCTTGGCCTACGGGTTGGCGATGATATTAGGGTGCAAGCTGTGACGGCCCTAAAGCGGTTTAGGTTGGAGGCATTTCAAGATCGTGCCATTGGATCTCTAAGTGGCGGGCAACGCCAGTTGGTATTCTTGGCGCAATCGCTATTTCGCGGGCCAGAGGTGTTGCTGCTGGATGAGCCAACCGCCGCGCTGGATTTACGCCACCAGCTTATCGTGTTGGAACGCATCGTTGAGACCTGCAAAACCAGCGGCATGATCGCGATTGCTGCAATGCATGATCTGACACTGGCTGCCCGTTTCGCCGACCGTATTTTGTTTTTACACGATGGCCATGTGGCGGCGGATGGGTCACCCGCCGAAGTGCTAACCCCACAAATCTTGGAACAGGTTTATCGTGTTGCTGCCGAAGTACAGCTTGGGCCAAGTGGTGCATTACATGTTTCACCAGTGCGGGCACTTAGTGATATGAAGGTGAATTAGGTGGCTGCACGTTTTAAGCTACTCTTCCAATAACTCGCCTGTAACCAGATAATGCACTTGTTCCGCAATATTGGTCACTTGATCGCCAGATCGTTCAAGGTTTTTTGAGATGAACAACAGATGTGTGCAAGGTTCGATGTTACGTGGGTTTTCCATCATGTAGGTCAGAAGTTCCCGAAACAAAGCATCGGTTTTATCGTTGATTTCTTGATCTGCTTTACGTGCTTTTTGTGCCTTTTCCAGATCACGATTGACGTAAGCTTCCATGACCATATCCAACATTGCCGCCACTTTATCTGACATTTCAACAATGCTGCGCAAGACGGGTTTTATGGCTGTAAAATCATCAACCTGATGCACACGATAAGATAGGATTTTGGCATAATCACCCATACGTTCCAAACTTGTTGAAACTTTCAGAGTTGTGATCGCACTGCGCAAATCTTCGGCCATTGGTTGGCGCAAGGCAATCAGGCGGATGGCTTTTTTATCAATGCGCTCTTCCAACTTGTTAATGGCACTATCGCCCTTGGATACTGCTTTGGCCAATTCTGCGTCACCGTTTTGCAATGCCTTGGCAGATTGCTTGATCTGCGTTGTAACCATATCGGCCATTGTCACCAATAAGGTTTCGATCTCATTCAGGTCTTTGTCAAACCGTGTAACAATATGGGTGTTTTCCATGGCGTTTTATCCTATCCGACCAGTGATATAATTTTGTGTGCGTTCATCTTGTGGCGAGGTGAAAAGCGTTTTTGTCGCCCCGCTTTCCACCAGATTTCCCATATGAAAAAAAGCAGTGCGTTGGGAAACGCGCGCGGCTTGTTGCATCGAGTGGGTCACAATGATGATGGTGAATTTTTTGCGTAATTCATCAATCAACTCTTCGATAATTGCAGTGGCAATCGGATCAAGTGCCGAGCAGGGTTCGTCCATCAATATCACCTTTGGCTTCACGGCAATGGCGCGCGCAATACACAAGCGTTGCTGTTGCCCACCTGACAGGCCTGTGCCGGTCTCACTCAAACGGTCTTTAACCTCTTCCCAAAGCCCGGCTTTGCGCAACGACCATTCAACCACTTCTTCCATGTCGTCTTTCGTCTTGGCCAGCCCATGTATTTTCGGCCCGTAGGCAACGTTGTCGAAAATAGATTTTGGAAACGGATTTGGCTTTTGAAACACCATACCCACTTGTGCGCGCAAAGCGACCACATCAACCTCCGGGGCATAAATGTCCTGCCCCGCGATCTCAATCTGACCTTCAACACGGCAAATATTGACCAGATCATTCATCCTGTTGATACACCGCAGGAACGTTGTCTTACCGCAACCGGATGGGCCGATTAATGAAGTGACTTTATGTTCCGGTATATCAAGCGTGATTTTATCCAAAGCCTGCTTATTCGCGTAGAAGACATTCACATCTTTGGCCGTAATTAGGGGTACTTTTTGCATTACTAAAACCTTGTTTCATATTTTTTACGCAGGGTAATCGCGATGATATTCATCAGTACAAGAAAGACCAAAAGCACGATTATCGCTGCGGATGTTTTTTCCAGAAAAGCCCGCTCCGGGCTGTCAGCCCATAGGAATATCTGCACAGGCAGGGCGGTAGCCGGTTCAAGAATACTACCGGGGATATCAACAATAAAAGCCACCATGCCGATCATCAGAAGTGGTGCTGTTTCGCCTAATGCCTGCGCCATACCAACGATTGTGCCTGTCAGAAACCCTGGCATCGCAAGCGGTGCTACATGATGAAATGTAGCCTGCACGGGGCTAGCGCCCATGCCAATGGCGGCTTCACGAATGGACGGTGGCACTGCCCGCAGGCTGGCGCGTGCGGCAATAATGATGGTCGGCAGTGTCATCAGTGACAAGACCATGCCGCCCACCAGAGGGGATGAGCGCGGCAGTCCGAAAATATTCAGAAAAATAGACAGGCCAAGCAGGCCAAAGACGATAGACGGAACCGCGGCCAGATTATTGATGTTGATCTCAATCAGATCAGACCAACGACCTTTCTTGGCGAATTCCTCTAGGTAGATTGCTGACATAATGCCAATCGGGAAAGACAGGGCAAAGCAAAGCAACAAGGATAAGGCAGAGCCAACCAAGGCGCTTAGAATACCTGCGAGCTCGGGTTCTCGGCTGTCCCCGTTGGTGAAAAAGCCAGTATTGAATACCTGTTTTACCGATAGCGCATCTATCCAGCTGATTTGCTGATCGCTTAGGCGCCGACTGTTTTGTGGCTTGTTGCGGTCAATATGACCTTTCATCAGCATATCTACATCATCCGAAGCGCTGACCCATATGGTCTGATCTTTGCCCAATAGCGTCGGATTTTTCAGTATTTGATCCCGCAACTGAAAGCCCGCGTCCGAACTGACCAGCGCATAAAGATTTTTCTTTTGTTTGCGTTTTGTCACTTCCGGAAATTCCATGCGCAGGGCCAGTTTGATGACCTTGTCAAAACTGGCACCTTTGATATTGGCGGGGTCGATCATCTCTGTTGATAGGTTAACGGTTAAGGCTACTT
>JQIA01000002.1_pt1 | contig 118702 bp, 113 predicted proteins | sample 811431 | NCBI WGS metagenome assembly JQIA01 (sample SAMN02998118, study PRJNA258478) | marine sediment metagenome | biome: marine; feature: seafloor; material: sediment; isolation source: oil-polluted sediment collected from 3 locations (0.5 km, 0.7 km and 0.9 km)... | place: USA: Gulf of Mexico...
GGTGTTGGCTGGCTATTACAAGTATCCCAGATCAATAAACAAGATAAAAACCTAATTAAATAAGGTCAATTAAGGCGTATCCGTGCTTGGAAATACATAATCGCACCATATCTATAAGATAATTCATCATTGGTCACTTTCCCCATTCATGGGTCTCATATGGCTGAAATATATATATCAGAAGTCAAATATCTGAGTGGCCAGACCGTTGATTTTACCGAGATCGTAGTAACAACGGGTACAGATGTATTCGGCATGTTTATAATCCCGATGCTACGGCTCGCAGCACAAATTCTCTTGGTTCTGTTGTCAGCACAGTTGATGGCAAAGATAGACACTGTCAGCTCTGGCACATTTAACGGGCTGAGCAAACGCGGCGGCGTTGCCATTGATGATACTGGTGCTACATATTTCACACAACCAAACCCAAAAAGATGCATTAGGGCCCAACAAAGATATGATGGTGCCGCCGCAACACAGAATAGTTATCAATGATGACCTGGGGGCAAGATATTATGGCAGCCAAAAATTACTGGTACCGGCAAAAGCCCTGACACCCAGTACAGATATCACCACTGCAAACGTCAAAAAGAAATACATCAAATTTTTCCAAATTTACATGCCCAGAGTGTATCCTGTGGCTATAGGTTCACAGCCCTACCCGCCTTAAGTATGAGCAATAGGTTGCTTTTAGCAAAGGCTATTTGGGATGGCGCGCTAAGTAATTATAATATTGCGTCCTAGTGATGCGGCTTACTGGCCTTATCACATCGTACGCTCAACCATCATCTTCTTAATCTCGGCAATTGCCTTGGCCGGGTTCAACCCTTTAGGGCAGGTCTTGGCACAGTTCATAATGGTATGGCAACGGTACAGCTTGAACGGATCTTGCAATTCGTCCAGACGCTCGCCTGTTGCTTCATCCCGGCTGTCAATGATCCAGCGATAAGCATGTAATAGGGCTGCTGGCCCAAGATAGCGGTCACCATTCCACCAATATGATGGGCAGGATGTGGAACAACACGCACACATGACGCACTCATAAAGACCATCCAACTTACCGCGGTCTTCAATAGATTGTTTCCACTCTTTTGCAGGACGGTTGGTTTTAGTTTCCAGCCACGGCATGATCGATGCGTGTTGGGCATAAAAATGTGTCAGATCAGGGATCAGATCTTTAACCACGGGCATATGCGGCAGCGGGTAGATCCTTACATCCCCTTTGACCTCATCCATCCCGTAAATACAGGCCAGCGTGTTGATACCGTCAATGTTCATCGCACATGACCCACAAATACCTTCGCGACAAGAACGGCGAAAAGTCAGAGTTGGGTCAATCTCATTCTTGATCTTGATCAACGCATCCAACATCATCGGGCCACAGCTGTCCAGATCCACAAAATATGTATCTGTGCGCGGGTTTTCACCGCTGTCAGGGTCAAAACGGTAAATGGTAAATTTACGCAGATTACTTGCCCCCACAGGTTTCGGCCAAGTTTTTCCAACCGTCATGCGGGAGTTTTTTGGAAGGGTTAGTTCTACCATTTTATTCGTCCTTTGCCTTATACCGCTATAATTTCAACGGTTCGGTTGGTTTTTCACCAGATTTAGCGACAACACATGTTTCATATACTTCTTCGGGCGGCGTACCCTTCAGGTAATCAGATGACAGATCAATACCAATGCCCACACCGGTACGCACCCTGCGCCCAACGCCAATACCGACCCCAACGTTAACTTCGGGTTGCACCGCTTGGCGCGCCCGTTCAGTGCATTGCGCCATTGCGCGTTCCACTGTGATCAGGCCGGGCTTGGCACAAGCAGACAGAGCTAAAAGCGCTGTCAGAATTATGCTGCAAAACCGCATCAAGCCAACCCTTGCAATATCGCGGGCAAACCTTTGACAGCGATACATTTGATCGTGTCAGGGCGGCTTACAATATCTACCACCGCTTTAGCGGCCTGTTGCGTGTTGCCTGTGCCAGAGGCCGCAGCCAGTGTTAAGATTTCTTGGAATGTCGCATTATCAATCACACAATCGGTGACCGGTTTCACAGGAACGCCCGGAAATTTTTCAGCCACGATAGGATCAATCACATCACGGGCCTGATCGCGCGCAACTTCTTCTCCAACCGAACAGCCCATTAGGGCAACGGTTGCAAAAGCTAGATATGTTGCGCGCAAAAGCATTAGTACACCCGTTTCTTGGGGGCAATTCTCTTCAGGTCAATGCCACCGTCTTTATGGGCTGTCAGCGGCTTTAGATGCACATCACGGTAGCTTAACTTCACTTTATGCCCTTCGACATGCGCTAGGCTGTGTTTACGCCAGTTTTTATCATCACGATCAGGGTAATCTTCATGCGCATGTGCACCGCGACTTTCTTTGCGCGCTTCAGCTGCCGTAATTGTTGCCATTGCATTTGGCATCAGATTAGCCAGTTCCAGCGTCTCCATCAAATCCGAATTCCAGATCAGGCTGCGATCAGTTACTTTCAGATCGTCCATCTTCTGGGCAACTTTTTGCATTTTCTGACATCCTTCAGCCAAAGTCTTATCTGTCCGGAACACCGCGGCATCATCTTGCATGGTTTTTTGCATCTCAAGACGCAGATCAGCGGTTGAAGTGCCGCCATTTGCGTGACGTAAACCATCAAAACGCGCCATAGAGGCCTCAACTGATTTCTCGTTCAGGGTCTCGTTCGGAGTTCTCGCATCAACGACTTCGCCTGCACGAATAGCAGCAGCACGCCCAAACACTACCAGATCGATCAGGCTGTTTGATCCCAAACGGTTGGCACCATGTACTGATGCACAACCCGCCTCTCCAATAGCCATCAGGCCGGGCACCACACGGTCATGATCTTTTGCCGTCGGGTTCAACACCTCGCCCAGATAATTCGTGGGGATACCCCCCATATTATAATGCACAGTAGGCAAAACCGGGATCGGTTCTTTGGTCAAATCAACACCCGCAAAAATCCGCGCGCTTTCAGAAATACCCGGCAAGCGCAGGTCCAGCGTTTCAGGGGGTAAATGGTTCAGGTGCAGATGGATGTGGTCTTTATCTGGCCCCACACCACGCCCCTCGCGAATTTCCAGCGTCATGCAACGTGACACCACATCTCGCGACGCCAAATCTTTATAAGTCGGCGCATATCGCTCCATAAAGCGTTCACCTTCAGAGTTGGTCAGATAACCGCCTTCACCGCGCGCTCCTTCCGTGATCAGACAGCCAGAACCGTAAATTCCTGTTGGGTGGAACTGCACAAACTCCATATCCTGTAATGGCAAGCCGGCACGGGCCACCATGCCCCCACCATCACCTGTACAGGTATGGGCAGATGTCGCACTGAAAAACGCACGTCCATAACCGCCCGTTGCCATAACAACCATCTTGGCATTAAAACGATGAAGCGTACCATCATCCAGTTTCCAAGCAATGATACCCTGACAACGGCCATCTTCGGTCATAATCAAATCAGTCGCAAAATACTCGATGTAAAACTCGGCATTATGTTTCAGAGATTGGCCGTAAAGCGTATGTAAAATAGCATGGCCAGTACGATCAGCCGCAGCACAGGTGCGCTGCACTGGTGGACCTTCACCAAATTCAGTCGTGTGCCCCCCGAAAGGCCGTTGATAAATCTTGCCGTCTTCGGTTCTTGAGAACGGCACACCGTAGTGATCCAGCTCATAAACGGCTTTGGGAGCTTCGCGCACCAGATACTCCATCGCATCCATGTCGCCCAACCAGTCAGAACCTTTAACCGTGTCATACATATGCCACTGCCAGTGATCCGGCCCCATATTTTTCAAGCTCGCCGCAATACCACCTTGTGCAGCGACAGTATGAGAGCGCGTTGGGAAAACCTTTGTGATACAAGCGGTCTTTAACCCTTGCTCGGCCATGCCCAAAGTAGCGCGCAATCCAGCGCCGCCAGCGCCTACCACAACAACGTCATATTCGTGATCGATATATTCATAAGCAGTCATCTATTATCTCCGATCAGATGCCAAAAGCGATTTTGGCCACAGCGAATGCGCCCGCAAACCCCATGCCCCAGCATACGAGTTTTGTTGAAACCAGCAGCACCACTAAGGTGGCCTTACTGTGCACGTAATCCACGATTACTTCTTGAAGACCACCTGCAAGGTGGAAAAAAGCAATCATAATGAAAAGGATGGTTGTAATGGCTGTGAATGGGCTTTGAAACGCCGTTAAAAGATCAGCATGTGCGCCCCCTATCAACGGAGCGACTTTCCACAGGAAACACAAAGTCAGTGGGATCAGCGCAACAGAGGTCAAACGCCCGACCCACCAATCATGTGTGCCTTCTTTGGCCGAGCCAAGGCCCTTCACACGGGCCATATCAGTTTTATAATTCATAGCGCCCACCTTTAGTTCGCAGCCAAGCAATATATGCTTGCTGCGGTTAAAACAAAGCTCAGCGCAACAATGGCCCAGCCCCAGAAATCCACCGATTTTAATTCATACCCATATCCAAAATCCATCACCAGATGACGCAGACCACCTAGAAAGTGAAACCATAAAGCCCAAAGTGAACCAAACATGACAATCATGCCCGGCCATGAGATCAGGATGCCGTTCACAAAGTTAAAATAAGTCTCGCTTGTGGCACCAGCCAACAACCACCAGACAATTAAAATCGCAGCCAGCGCCATTCCAACACCGGTGATACGGTTCATAATGGACGTGATCATGTTAATTTCATTGCGGTAAATACTAATATGGGGTGATAGTGGGCGTTTGCCCCTGTTCACATCGGCCATGGGTATTCCTCTCGTTGGCTTTCAAAGCTATTAAGGAATTACACTATTTTTTTATAAAGTCACAAGGCTTCGAGGTGAAAAACTGTTGTTTTCAGCTTATAAATTGTCGCAGATAAGCTTTTTTGACATATGTGATCACAGGTATTTACTTTGTGATCACAATTTTCCCAATTTTATATCTCGTGAATATTCCCCGTCAGCATCCTTGACCACGGCCTGCGCACAGCGCATGACACCATTTGCAGAATCAAACGCATAAGACGGACCGCCATACAGCTCCCAGCCCTTTGATAAAGCCTCTGTGACCCGGTGGCAAAAATCAGACGTGTCGGCTTCAGTAATTAAACGGTAAGCTTTCATGCGTATGTCCCTTGGAATGGATTATATCCCAGCCACATATGAATACCGACTATCACTACAAAAATAACTGCCGAGATCACTATAAGGCGTATATCTCCAGATGCGGGCCCTGCTTCAGGGCGTTTCCATACACCTTCTGCACGATTAATCAGTATCCGAGAGATAAATGCCCAAACCCCCATGCCGCCGAATAATATGATAGAGGCTACATCACCGTTCACGAGTAAATGCGCAATCGACCAGATCACCACACCTGTCAGCATCGGATGACGCAACCATGTACGCATCCGCCCTTTAGAAGACCCTAAGCCCATGCATATAACAGCGATAATCATCAGCAGATTATTTAGATGCCCCGCAGCCGGATACGGCGTATATATTGGTATGGTTTCAGAACCACGATAGCCCAGCACCATCATCACAAGCGATGCGACGACAAGCACTGCGATCATCCCGCGCGCGGGCCCTTTCCCCATACGGGTATCCATTGCAACCCTGACATTAGGCACCAGACGCTTAATCCAATGAACATCGACCCAGATAAAAACCCCTAACAGCAATAACCACAGTGACATCTAAATTTCCTCTTTTTTCGCAATCGCATCGGCCATGCGTAACAACCTATGCGCGGTATCAACATGTAACCCTTCTACAAGCGCACCATCGACTACGGCAACCCCTTTACCTTCTGCCACCGCAATTTCGAATGCCTGAACCTGACGCTTTGCCAAATCAATTTCCGCCTCACTTGGCCCAAAAGCAGCATTAGTATCAGCAATTTGTGCAGGATGGATCAAAGATTTACCATCAAAGCCCATAATCCGGCCCATCGCACAGTTTTTTGCAAAACCTGTCATGTCTTTAAAATGCTTATAGACACCATCAATACAAACCAAACCATAAGCTCTTGCCGCCAATAAGCATAGCCCATAGCTGGTTAGCAGTGCATCTTGCCCAGTACTTTCAAGCGCTTTAAGGTCTTTCAACAAATCATTGGGCCCAACGATAATGCCCTTCAAGCGCTTTGAAACTGTGCAGATTTCGGCTAAATTCATAACCCCCAAAGCACTTTCAATCATAATCCATATTTGCGTATCTGTGGCCGCAACTTCTGCTTCCAATAATGTCACTGCAGCCTGTAAATCCGCTGCGGTGTCAACTTTGGGCACAACAATCGCCCGCACACCGGCTTGCGCTAACATTTTGACATCATCTGTGAAAAAATCTGATTCAACGCTATTGACCCGTACCATTTGCAAATGCGCCGTAAAACCACCCTGCGCTATAGCAGCAATGGCAGCATCGCGGGCTTCGGCCTTGCGCTCTGGTGCAATAGAATCTTCCAGATCCAGAATAATCCCATCACAGGTTAAGCTTTTTGATTTCTCAACAGCCCGCGCATTTAGCGCAGGCACAAACAGCAGTGACCGGATCGGGATCATTTTATCAACCTTATAAAACCTGCACCACATTCGCAATTTCACACTGAATTGCAACAGCAACCGTGCGCCGCCTTAATCCAATCTTACTCATTACCCCCAAAATTTCAGTCAGAAGACATTATTAGAAAGGTCACAAATGCCCTGTAACACACATAAATTATTGTTGGCTTTATCCATTGGCATCGTCAGCTTAATATTCACCTTAAACCCGGCCAGTTCCGCTTCTGCTAACTGCACCCAGCGCACAGAAATAGTAGAAAAACTAAAAGAGCGTTTCGGTGAAAGCCGCCAAAGTATCGGGCTGACACCAAGTGGGCAAGCCATAGAGCTTTTTGCCCACCCCCAAAAAGGTACATGGACGATTCTTTTGACATTACCTAACGGCACCAGTTGCATGATGGCATCAGGTCACGCTTATCAAAGCATAAAAGACCCCGCTGGTCAGGGCGTATAGGCCCGTAAAACGTCGCGTTAACAATAAAACTCAACAATGTGACTTGCCCTTGGCGTGTATAAACGCTACCCAATCTGCGAGAAAACTCATAGGAGAGATGGACATGGCAAGAGCCAAAATCGCACTGATCGGGTCAGGAATGATCGGCGGAACACTCGCACATTTGGCAGCTTTGAAAGAGCTGGGTGACATTGTTCTGTTTGATATTGCAGACGGCATCCCACAAGGTAAAGCATTGGATATCTCCGAAGCCAGCCCCGTGGACAAATATGACGCCGCCATTTCAGGCACTACTGATTATGCCGATATTGCAGATGCTGATGTCTGTATCGTTACCGCAGGCGTTGCCCGTAAACCAGGTATGAGCCGCGATGATTTGCTGGGCATCAACCTGAAAGTTATGAAGTCCGTAGGCGAAGGCATTGCCAAACACGCGCCAAACGCTTTTGTAATCTGCATCACCAACCCGCTTGACGCAATGGTTTGGGCTTTGCAAAAATTCTCTGGTCTGCCTACCAACAAAGTTTGTGGCATGGCCGGCATTTTGGATAGCGCACGCTTCCGCCATTTCCTGGCCGAAGAATTTGCCGTATCAGTTAAAGATGTTTCCGCCTTCGTTCTGGGCGGGCACGGCGATACGATGGTGCCATTAGAGCGCTATTCAACAGTTGCTGGCATTCCATTACCTGATCTGGTGAAAATGGGTTGGACAACACAAGATAAACTGGATGCTATTATTCAACGCACCCGCGATGGCGGTGCTGAAATCGTTGGCCTGCTGAAAACCGGTTCTGCTTATTATGCCCCTGCAGGTTCTGCTATTGAAATGGCCGAAGCTTATTTGGGCGACCAAAAACGCGTATTGCCATGTGCGGCCCACATTGAAGATGCATATGGTGTGAAAGATATTTATGTCGGGGTTCCAACTGTGATCGGCGCTGGCGGCATAGAAAAAGTTATTGAGATCGGCCTTAACAAATCTGAAAAAGCCATGTTCGACAACTCAGTTGAAGCGGTAAATGGTTTGGTTGAAGCTTGTAAAGCAATCGACGGCTCATTGTCATAAACTAAAACGACTCACAAAAAGCAGTTTTCATTGGTTTGAAAGCTGCTTTTTAATTTTGTGATCACAAAAAATAACCGTGTGATCACAAAATGAACTGATTTACACAAATATTCATTTTATTCAATTTTCCCCTTTTTCCCTTGGGAAACCTCTGTAACAGTGTTTTTGACCAATTCACCAAAGGGGATACGTTCCATGAATATTCACGAATACCAAGCTAAAGGGTTACTGCGCCAATACGGGGCCAACGTATCTGAAGGCCGCATCGTCATGAACGCTGCCGAAGCCAAAACCAAAGCCAGCGAAATGGGTGGCCCGCTTTGGGTCGTCAAAGCACAAATTCATGCAGGCGGGCGCGGCAAAGGTCACTTCGTGGAACCCGAAGCAGGCGATGCTGGCGGTGTGCGATTAACCCGCTCGGTAGAAGAAGCCGCTAGTGAAGCCCAAAAAATGCTGGGCCGCACATTGGTCACGCATCAAACTGGCCCCGCAGGTAAACAGGTAAACCGGGTTTATCTGGAAGATGGTGCCGACATTGAAAAAGAATTTTATCTGGCCGTACTGCTGGATCGTGAAACATCGCGGGTCTCTTTTGTAGCCTCAACCGAGGGCGGTATGAACATTGAAGAGGTTGCCGCCGAAACTCCTGAAAAAATCGTCAGTTTCACAGTTGACCCGGCCACTGGCCTGTCAGGCTTTCATGGCCGCCGCGTGGCTTTTGCCCTTGGCCTTGAGGGCAAGCAGATTAAACAATGCGTTCAGCTAATCACACTTCTGTATAAAATGTTCATCGAAAAAGACATGGACATGCTCGAAATCAACCCGCTGATCGTCACCAAAGAAGGGGATCTGAAATGCCTTGACGCCAAGATGGGTTTCGATGGCAACGCACTATACCGTCAGCCCGACATTATGGAACTGCGCGATGAAACCGAGGAAGATGCTAAAGAACTAGAGGCATCCAAGTATGATCTAAACTACATCGCTCTGGATGGTGAAATTGGCTGTATGGTCAATGGCGCAGGCCTTGCGATGGCAACAATGGATATCATTAAACTCTATGGTTCTGATCCGGCTAATTTTCTGGATGTAGGGGGCGGTGCCACCAAAGAAAAAGTTACCGAAGCCTTCAAGATCATTACATCTGACCCGAACGTCAAAGGTATATTAGTCAACATCTTTGGCGGCATCATGCGCTGTGATGTCATCGCCGAAGGCGTTGTTGCTGCGGTTAAAGATGTCGGTTTGAAAGTACCGCTTGTGGTACGCCTTGAAGGCACCAAAGTGGCTGAAGGTAAAAAGATCATCAATGAAAGCGGCCTGAATGTGATTGTCGGTGACGATCTGGGCGACGCGGCTAAAAAGATTGTGAAGGCGGTTAAGGGGTAATTCCATGCGCCAAGCCACCGCAACCACAAGAACCTGCCCAAACTGCGCCGCACATAAAGCGGCGCAATTACCTGCCTATTCGCGTGACACATGGCAGGTAGTGGAATGCGTAGATTGCAAAATGGTTTATCTACAAAACCCAGCAGATTATGAAGCGCTGGAAGAAGACTTCGCATGGGAAAAAACCTATGTAGAAGAAGCTGCAGTGCGCCAACGCCGTAAATCTTGGGTAAAACGTGCTGCTCGCCAGATGCGTATCTTAAGTTATAAATTAAGGCGTGATGCAAACGATCATTATCTGGCAATCTTGGGGGCAGGAAGCATTTTGGATGTGGGCTGCGGCGATGTCGTGCGCTGGCGCGCGCCCTTCATTCCCTACGGTATCGAAATTTCAAAAGCCTTGCAAAAAAGCGCTGACACACAGATGCGCGCTTTGGGCGGCGAATGTCTGCACGGTGCCGGGGCCGAAGCAATCTGGAATTTCCCTGAAAATAAATTCGACAGCATCATGATGCATTCTTATCTGGAGCACGAAGTGCAGGTCGGCAAAATCCTGGAAGGCGCCATGCGCTGCCTGAAACCGGGTGGCAAAGCGTTTATCCGTGTGCCGAACTACAATTCCATAAACCGTCATTTATCCGGCTCAAAATGGCCGGGTTTTCGCTATCCCGACCATGTCAATTATTTCACCACAAAAACACTCAAGGCGGTCGCGGCCAATGCTGGCTTCGATTTCAAACTTGTGAACCGTCATAAAATCTGGCTGGATGACAATATCCAAGCCGTTCTCATCAAACCAACCACTGCGTAAGGATCAAACCCCATGTCAGTACTTATAGACAAAAACACCAAAGTTATCTGCCAAGGCCTAACAGGCTCACAAGGCACGTTTCACTCTGAACAAGCTATTGCATACGGCACAAACATGGTGGGTGGTGTCACCCCCGGCAAAGGTGGTCAGACCCATCTTGATCTGCCGATTTTCAATTCCGTCCACGAAGCCCGTCACGTCACAGGCGCTAATGCCACTGTGATCTATGTACCACCGCCCTTTGCAGCAGACGGTATTTTAGAAGCGATCGACGCAGAAATGGAATTGATCGTGTGTATCACCGAAGGCATTCCTGTTCTGGACATGATGAAAGTGAAGCGCGCGCTGGATGGTTCCAAATCCCGCCTGATCGGCCCGAACTGCCCGGGTATCATCACGCCTGACGCTTGCAAAATCGGCATTATGCCAGGTCACATCCACAAAGCGGGTACCTGTGGCGTGGTCTCGCGTTCTGGCACACTGACATATGAAGCGGTAAAGCAAACTACTGATCTGGGCCTTGGCCAATCCACCGCCATCGGCATCGGTGGCGACCCGATCAAGGGCACCGAGCACATTGATTGTCTAGAAATGTTCATGGCTGATCCAGACACCCATTCGATCATCATGCTGGGTGAAATCGGCGGCACGGCGGAAGAAGACGCCGCCCAGTTTATTATCGATGAGGCCAAAGCCGGCCGCAAAAAACCCGTCGCAGGCTTTATTGCCGGTATCACCGCTCCTCCGGGCCGCCGCATGGGCCACGCAGGCGCCATCGTGGCAGGTGGTAAAGGCGACGCTGCCAGCAAGATCGAAGCAATGAAAGCCGCAGGCATCGTGGTGGCAGACAGCCCTGCAACTTTGGGTGAAGCTGTTATGAAAGCCATCGGCTAAAAAATATAGTTGCGCGCAATGCATGCGCGCGGCTTCCACGTAATACCTGCGAAGCAATTCAAGGCATAATCTGGGATCAAACACCATGACCGACCAATCTTCGAACACCCAACTTCACGCATCTTCTTTTCTGCAAGGTCACAATGCAGAATATATCGAACAGCTTCACGCCAATTATGTGAAAAATCCTGCATCGGTTGACGCAAGCTGGGTTACGTTTTTCAACGATTTAGGTGATGATGGTGCGACCATTACTAAAGAAGCTGAAGGCGCTTCATGGGGCCGCGATGACTGGCCGCCTATTCCCAACGATGATCTGACGGCCGCCTTGGACGGGCAATGGGCCGCAGACCCTGAAACCGCGATCAAAGCCAAAGCAGCAACCACAGGTGTGGCCCTGACCGACGATCAAATCCAACGTGCGGTACTGGACAGTATCCGTGCCTTGATGATCATCCGGGCCCACCGTATTCGCGGCCATCTGGCCGCTGACCTTGATCCGTTGAATATGCGCAATACTGGCGCGCATCCGGAACTTGACCCAGCATTCTACGGCTTCACCGAAATCGACATGGATCGTCCGATCTTTCTGGACAATGTATTGGGAATGCAAACCGCCACGATGCGTACCATCATCACCAAGCTGCGTAAAACCTATTGCGGCACGTTTGCATTACAATACATGCATATTTCTGACCCTGAACAAGCTGCATGGCTGAAAGAACGCATAGAAAGCTACGATAAAGAGCATTTCTTCACAAAAGAAGGCCGTAAGGCCATATTGGGTAAAATGGTTGAAGCCGAGGGCTTTGAAAAGTTTTGCCATGTCAAATATTCAGGCACCAAACGATTTGGTCTGGATGGCGGCGAAGCTTTGATCCCTGCGATGGAACAGATCATCAAACGCGGCGGAGCCTTGGGGGTCAAAGACATTATCATCGGCATGCCACACCGGGGCCGCCTTAGTGTGCTTTCCAACGTGATGGGCAAACCGTATCGCGCGATTTTCAACGAATTTTTCGGCGGCAGTTACAAACCTGATGATGTCGAAGGTTCAGGCGATGTGAAGTACCATTTAGGCGCCTCTTCTGATCGTGAATTTGACGGCAACAATGTGCATTTGTCGCTGACCGCCAATCCATCACATCTGGAAGCAGTCAACCCGGTTGTGCTTGGCAAGGCACGGGCAAAGGGGGATCAGATGGGTCGCAATCGCGGGGCAGTTATGCCTGTGTTATTGCATGGTGACGCTGCTTTTGCAGGCCAAGGTGTGATTGCTGAATGTTTCGGCCTATCGGGTCTTAAAGGTCACATTACTGGTGGTACGGTTCATATCGTGGTCAACAATCAGATCGGTTTTACCACCTCGCCGCATGACAGTCGCTCATCCCCCTATCCAACCGATATTGCGATGATGGTAGAAGCTCCGATTTTCCACGTGAACGGTGACGACCCAGAAGCAGTGGTGCATGCCGCCAAAATTGCGACTGAGTTCCGTCAAAAATTTCAACAAGATGTGGTTCTGGATATTTTCTGTTACCGTCGTTTCGGCCATAATGAAGGCGATGAACCGATGTTCACTCAACCTGAAATGTACCGCAAGATCAAAACCCACAAAACATCATTAGCGATCTATACCGAACGTTTGATTAAAGATGGCCTGATCCCCGAAGGTGAGATCGAAGATATCAAAGCCGCGTTTCAGGCCAAGCTGAATGAAGAGTTTGAAGCCGGTAAAGATTATAAACCAAACAAGGCCGATTGGCTGGATGGCAAGTGGAAACATCTGGAAAGCAAGGACCCGGAGTATCAGCGCGGCAAAACCCACATCTCAAAAGCCCGCTTTAATGAAGTCGGTGCCGCCTTGACTAAACTGCCTGACGGTTGGGCTGCGCATAAAACTATTTTGCGTATACTGGGTGCCAAAGCCGAAATGATCAAATCAGGCAAGGGCATTGACTGGGCCACTGCAGAAGCGCTTGCTTTTGGGACATTACAAGTCGAAGGTTTTCCCGTGCGCTTGTCGGGCCAGGACTGTACACGTGGCACATTCAGCCATCGCCATTCTGGTATTATGGATCAAAATACATCCATCAGACATTATCCGCTGAACAATATTCGCAAAGAGCAAGCCCCTTATGAGGTCATCGACAGCATGCTTTCGGAATATGCGGTTTTGGGCTACGAATACGGCTATTCACTGGCCGAACCAAACGCACTGACATTATGGGAAGCCCAATTTGGTGACTTTAGTAATGGCGCACAGATCATGATCGATCAATTCATCAGTTCTGGTGAAAGTAAATGGTTACGCATGTCTGGCCTCGTGTTACTGCTGCCCCACGGCATGGAAGGTCAAGGGCCAGAACACTCTTCTGCACGCCCGGAACGTTTCTTGCAAATGTGTGCTGAAGATAACTGGGTGATCGCAAATGTCACGACCCCGGCGAATTACTTCCATATTCTGCGCCGCCAAATGCACCGCACCTATCGCAAACCACTGGTCATCATGGCACCAAAATCCTTACTGCGCCATAAATCAGCCGTCAGTACAATGGATGACTTTATTGGCACAACCAGCTTCCACCGCTTGCTATGGGATGACGCGCAGCAAGGTAATTCTGATACGAAACTGGCGGCTGACAATAAAATAAAACGCGTCGTCCTATGTTCAGGTAAAGTCTATTATGATTTGCTGGCTGAACGCGACGCCCGCGACATCAATGATATTTATATCATGCGTGTCGAACAGCTTTACCCGGTTCCGACAATAGCCCTGACCGAAGAATTGGGCCGTTTCAAGAACGCTGATTTTATCTGGTGCCAAGAAGAACCCAAAAACCAGGGTTACTGGGCTCATATCAACCCTTGCATCGAAGATGTTCTGATTGATATCGATCACAAAAATAACCGGCCCAGCTATGTTGGCCGTGCCGCCGCTGCAGCCCCTGCGACGGGCTTGGCAAGCAATCATAAAAAACAACAAGACGCGCTGGTGAATGATGCGCTGACCCTTGGAGGAAATTAAAATGACCGAAGTACGCGTACCAACCTTAGGCGAAAGTGTCACCGAAGCCACCATCGCGACATGGTTCAAGAAAATCGGCGACAGCGTCGCTGTGGATGAAATGATCTGCGAGCTGGAAACCGACAAGGTTACTGTCGAAGTGCCCTCCCCGATCGCAGGCACCTTAACCGAGATCGTTGCAGCTGAAGGCGACACTGTGGGCGTTGCAGCCCTGCTGGCCAATATTTCCGAAGGTGAAACAGCCCCTAGCCCTAAAGCCGCCGCCAGTGTAACGGCTCCGGAAAAGATCAGTGCGGACAATATTGATGTCATGGTTCCAACCTTGGGAGAAAGTGTTACTGAAGCTACCGTCGGCACTTGGGTCAAAAAAATCGGCGACACCGTTATCGCTGATGAATTGCTCGTCGAATTAGAAACCGACAAAGTCAGCGTTGAAGTGCCTTCCCCCGCCTCTGGCATCATCACCGAAATCCTAGCCGCGGACGGTGTCACTGTCGCGGCAGGTGGCAAGCTTGCGATTATTTCAGGAACCGCATCCTCTGCCGCAATGGCACCAAGCACGGCCCCTACCGCACCAGTTGCCGCCACAAGAGGTGCTGCTAAAAACGCCCCTGCAGCCGAGAAACTGATGGCCGAGAATAACCTGACTGCAAACCAGATCACTGGCACAGGCAAAGATGGCCGGGTGATGAAATCAGACGTCCAGGCAGCCATTACAGCACCAGCTGCCCCCGCGGTGATCACCGCCCCTGCTGCAGCAGCGCCGCGCACCCCGACAGCCCCAGATCAGGCCGCCCGTGAAGAACGGGTAAAAATGACACGTTTACGCCAGACAATCGCACGCCGCTTAAAAGAAAGTCAGAACACAGCTGCGATGCTGACCACCTATAACGAGGTTGATATGTCTGCCGTCATGGCCTTGCGCAACCAGTACAAAGACATGTTCCAAAAGAAACATGGTGTCAAATTGGGCTTCATGTCGTTCTTTACCAAAGCCTGCTGTCATGCATTGGCCGAAGTGCCTGAAGTCAACGCCGAAATTGATGGCACTGATGTGGTCTATAAAAATTACGTCAACATGGGCATCGCTGCCGGCACACCCACAGGCCTTGTGGTCCCCGTGATTCGTGACGCTGACCAGATGTCATTTGCCACCATTGAAAAAACCATCGCCGAAAAAGGCGCGCGTGCGCGTGACGGCAAACTCAGCATGGCTGAAATGCAAGGCGGCACGTTCACCATTTCAAACGGCGGTGTCTATGGCAGTTTGATGTCTTCGCCAATCCTGAACCCACCGCAGTCGGGTATCTTGGGCATGCACACCATCCAAAAACGCGCGATGGTGGTGAACGATGAAATCGTCATTCGCCCAATGATGTATCTGGCCCTCAGCTACGATCATCGTATCGTTGATGGCAAAGGCGCAGTGACTTTCCTTGTGCGGGTCAAGGAAGCTCTAGAAGACCCACGTCGGTTATTGATGGATTTATGAGTATAAAATGAATATGAAAGAGTGGCGAAACGTACACCCGAAACGCAAGTTTTATTCTGAACTGATCATGTGGCTTATCGTTGTCGCAGTTCTGATCTATGATTTCTATGTAAATCCGCTTGTTGGGCGGCAACGCTTCGGACTGATGCTTATTGCCGGTCTGGGCTGGCTACTTCCAGCTTATCGTTATTGGAAATGGTCTAAATATGACAGCGCGCAGAAATGACACAAGCCCGATGATCACCTTTGACCATATCGCCATCGCTGCTCCAACGCTTGCCCAAGGGGCTGCGTACATACGCAACCTCACCGGGTTAACATTCCCCAAAGGCGGCACACATCCCGATATGGGCACCCATAATCTGGTCACCGCCCTTGGCTCTGATACATTCGCTGAAATAATCAGCATCAATCCAGATGCTGCAGCACCCAACCGGCCACGTTGGTTTGAGTTGGACAACCCTGTGGCCCAAGCCAAATTCCCCTGTACCCAAGCTTGGCTGTTGCGCACCGACGATATAGACGGGTGCATCCGCAAAGCCGCCGCCCTTGGCATCGACCTTGGAACCGCGACCCCGTTCAAACGTGACGCCCTACGCTGGCGCTTTACTGTCACCGCTGACGGTTCCATCCCGTTAGACGGGGCCGCGCCATTGTTGTTGCAATGGGACGAAACCGGCCCACAACACCCTGCAAGCCGTATGGTTGACCTTGGCTTGCGTATGGACCACCTCACCATCGACACCCCCCATGCTGACCGCTTGACTGCATTGCTGGAAACTCTCGGCCTGCAAAACCCACCAACTATCAGGCAGACAAAAACCACTAAAATCAACGCGGTGTTTTCATCCCCGACCGACAGAGGCAAAGCATGACCCCCGAACTGACAGCCCTGACACTTGCAGCACTCTTACAACTGCTACAACTCTTGGCCTTTGTCATCGCAGGCAATCGTCAGATCAGCCCAAAAGTTGCGATGGGAAACCGCGATGACAAACCAGAACTCACAGGTATTCCCGCACGTTTGCAACGCGCTTATAATAATCATTTTGAAAGCCTCGTTCTGTTCACAATTGCGGTCACTATTATCACTTTATCAGGCCAATCCACTCCATTAACCCAGTGCAGTGCTTGGGTTTATCTGACGGCCCGCGTGCTTTACATTCCGGCATACGTCTTTGGATTAACACCGTGGCGATCAATTATCTGGGCAGTTGCCATTGGGGCGGCCACACTTATGTTACTATCGACCGTGCTTTGACCTACATTTTTACCATAAAGACCCTTTGGGGTGCTAAAAACGTTAAGAGATCTGCATATGTAAACTGTCATATGCCTTGTGCACAGGCTGTGCACGTCAATCATACCGCCAAATCGGCGCAATCACGAAAGGTTAACACCCATGTCTGACTATGATGTTATCGTAATAGGCGGCGGCCCGGGCGGCTATGTCTGCGCTATCCGTTGCGCCCAACTGGGTCTTAAGACCGCCTGTGTTGAGGGCCGCGAAACCCTTGGCGGCACTTGCCTGAATGTGGGTTGCATCCCGTCAAAAGCTTTGTTGCATGCCAGCCATTGCTACCATGATGCCACCCATAATTTTACTAAAATGGGTTTGATGGGAAAATCTCCATCTGTCGATTTCGGCAAGATGATTGAATATAAGGATGGTGTGATTGAACAAAACACCAAAGGTATCGAATTCCTATTTAAAAAGAATAAGATAGATTGGCTCAAAGGCTGGGGAAGCATTGCAGGTGAAGGTCAGGTTAAAGTTGGTGATGAGATACATAATGCCAAAAGCATTGTCATTGCCTCGGGTTCTGAGCCGTCGTCATTACCTGGCGTTAACGTTGATGAAAAAATCGTTGTAAGTTCCACAGGTGCGTTGGCTCTACCCAAAGTTCCCCGTAGTCTAGTGGTCATCGGTGCAGGTGTGATTGGCTTAGAGATGGGCAGTGTTTATGCACGCCTAGGGGCAGAAGTGACCGTGGTCGAATTTCTTGATCATATCACACCTGGTATGGATAAAGAACTTGGTAAAACATTGCAAAGATCTCTTAAAAAACAAGGCCTTAAATTTGTTATGGGCGCCGCTGTTCAATCCGTAGATAGCGCCAACGGTAAGGCAAAAGTGAATTATAAACTGCGTAAGAACGATAAAGAGGCCAGTCTTGACGCTGACATTGTTCTATTAGCAACAGGCCGTAAGCCTTTCACCGACGGTTTAGGATTTGAAGCTCTGGGTGGAAAAATATCTCCGCGCGGCCAGATCGAAACTGATGACCACTGGCGCACCAGCATTGCGGGTATTTATGCCATCGGCGATGTCATAGATGGCCCAATGCTGGCCCATAAGGCTGAGGATGAAGGCATGGCAGTTGCTGACGTGATTGCTGGCAAGCACGGCCACGTAAATTACGATGTAATCCCGGGCGTGATTTATACTTCACCTGAAGTTGCTAACGTAGGCCAAACCGAAGAGCAGCTCAAAGAGGCAGGCATAGATTACAAAGTAGGCAAGTTTAACTTCATGGGTAACAGCCGCGCCAAAGCTATATTCCAAGGCGAAGGTTTTGTGAAACTTCTGGCCGACGCGAAGACCGACAAAATTCTTGGTTGCCACTTGATCGGCCCCGCCGCAGGTGAACTTATTCACGAAATTTGTGTTGCGATGGAGTTTGGCGCATCGGCCCAGGATATCGCTTTGACCTGCCACGCTCACCCGACATTTTCTGAGGCCGTACGAGAAGCAGCCCTTGCCTGTGGCGATGGGGCAATCCACGCTTAGTATTTTATAAAGGTAAAACTCTCCCTGATAGACGGCTCAAAGCCTATCAGGGAGATTTTATCGGCTTCGAATTGGGATAAGAAAGCCAGAACAAATAGCTAAATGCCATTTATCTTGGGTATATATAAACATCAACTTTAGGCAGTGTAACTTAAACTATCTTCACAGTTGCGTGATTTCACAAAAAATTCATAAATAAAGATCACATAATAGTCAGAATAAGACATACAGATTGCTGCATCTATGTATTCATGTCAGGCCGCGCGCATGAGCAAGATGCCCCATTCCGTCTATCGTTACATTTTTCAAAAATCCTTTTGGCAACAGATCATTGTGATTTGCTTGACCCTTGTGATGCTCCCGCTGGCCCCCATTCCACTGGAATTGCAACGACGTATTCTGGACGATGCGGTGGCAAAGGGCGATGTTGATCTGCTGTTTAAACTGGCTGGTCTTTATCTTTTACTTATGTTCATCACCGCTGGCTTTAAATTTGCTATGCGCACTCAACGTGAACTCATTTCAGCGCACATTGTCCGCTCTTTACGCAGCTCAATTTTCTATTGCATGTACACTTTTGTACCAAGGTTGCATCCAGTAGAGAAATCCCAAGATATAGACCTGGTCGATGAAGGCGCCGTTGTTTCGATGCTCTCATCCGAAGTGGAAAAACTTGGCGGGTTCTCGGGCTCAGCCATTTCTGGCCCACTGTTTGAGATCGGCACGCTTGTCTTCGTTCTTGGCTACATGTTCTGGGTTGAACCGCTGGTCGCTTCTATTGCATTGGCACTTTATTCTCCGCAGTTTTTTATTGTTCCGTTCTTTCAGACCCGTATGAACCGCCTGGCCCAGATTAAAGCCCTTAAAATGCGTGAGCTTGGCTCATTCATAGTGGAACATCCTGAAAAAGATCTTCTTCATGCCGAGCCGCCAAAGCGGTTTGTGAAATTGATTGAAGATGTATTATACCTACGCACTCGGTTTATTTTAAACAAAAACGTGATGAAAACCCTTAATAACCTACTTATTTCATTAGGGCCTTTCGGGGTAATTTCCTATGGCGGCTATATGGTCATTCAAGGGCAAATCGAAGTCGGTATTATTCTGGCCTTTGTCTCGGGGCTAGAGCGTTTAGGCGGCCCGATCCGTGACCTTGTCGGCTCTTACAGTCAAATAACTGATGCCCGTATGCGCTATAAAACCTTACTGGATGCCTTTCCAAGCAGTGACACACATTTTTCGTCACCGGATGTAAAAACTCCCTGACAGCAGCTTAGAACTGTCAGGGAGCTACCTGTAGGCCTCTGTATGAGGGTAGAGAGGCCAAGATCAGCCGGGGAAGCCGATCTTTCGATATATATACAGCGTAATATATCGCTTTTTCTGCCGCAATAGGGCTCACTCACTTGTGAGCATTCGTAAGCCTTGCGTGACATCTGCCCGAATGGCCAAGCGCAAACCGGCCTCATCGCCAGCTTTCAAAGCCGCGATAACCAATCGATGATTATCTGAAGCTTCGCGGCGCTGTGATTTAGCATAAAGTTGTGTCATTGTCGGGCTTAATTGCAACCAGACGGTTTCGACCATCGCCAACATTGCGGGGGCTTGTGCGCGTAGGTACAAGGTACGATGAAACTCAAGATTAGATCGGATATAAGCTACAGGTTCATTCTTGATGATCGCCTGTGAAATAACGATATTAATCGCATATAAGCGCTCTATCAGGGCCATATGCGCCCGTGGCAACGCCCGGCTGGCCAATTCTGGCTCTAGTAAAGCCCTGATGGACGCCAGCTCTTCTATTCGGTCGATAGAAAGGGTTGGTGCCGTGATACGCCCTGTTGATGACATTGAAAGCGCCCCTTCAGCCGACAAGCGACGCACCGCATCACGCGCCGGCGTCATGCTAGCCGCGTATTTTGCAGCAATACCACGTATTGTCAGGGCCTTACCCGCCTCAATTTCACCATGCATAAGTTCACTGCGTAAAGATCGGTAAACCCGTTCATGACGTGGGATGGTTTTATCTAAGTTGCGGTCTCTATGGGGCATGACGCACTTGTGATCACAAAAAATAGGGACGTCAAGGTTAGAAAGTATAACGGTGCAAAACTGTGCCGTTATGTTTCAACCAGTTGCGCCGGGCTTTATACTCGGGGAATATTCCTTCAACCAAAGCCCAATAAGCCGCCGAGTGATTCATTTCCACCAAATGACACACCTCATGTGCCGCCACATAAGCCTGCACGGGGCGTGGTGCCATGATCAGCCGCCACGAATACATCAGATTCCCATCTGACGTACAAGAACCCCAGCGCGACCGGGTATCACGTAAAGTAATCCGCCCAACGGGTTTGCCAAGTAAGCCTGCATAATGCACCGATGCTGCCACCATACGTTCGCGCGCTATTGTCTTGAAGTATCCACGCAGTTTCGCAGGCAGTCTATCTGCCGCCCCTGGCACATATAAAACCCCATCTTCGAAACGAACCACCCGGCCTGTGCCCACCTCAATCCGCCGGTATTCGCCATCAAACAAAACGGATCCGCCAAGCACCAATGGCAATGGTTTTAATTGTTTGGCCAGGTGTTTACGCATCCAACCTTCTTGTTCGCGCGCAAAATTCATTGCCTCACCCAGCACGGCATATTTGGGCACTGTCAAACTGATTGCACCGTTTTTATTAGAAATTCGCAAAGAATACCGCCTTGCCCGCGTCGATCGCTTAATCTGCACCCTAATCGGAGGATCACCAATATCTATATGCTCTGCCATCTCTCTATTCTATGCCTATTATGCTTGGGTTCAATGCAGCAATTGAGCAGGATCGACAAGTTTATTGAAACACCCTTTGACAAGTCTGGCCGCTTGTGGCACTTGGCAACACAGAATCCAAAAAATGACCTGTAAAGGGGTTTTAATATGGCTGAAGAAGCTTGGGGTGTTAAACGCGTTTGCCCGGAAACCGGAAAACGCTTTTATGACCTGAATAAAGAACCGATTGTTAGTCCTTACACTGACATAGAATATGCGTTGTCGTTTTTTTCAAATGACAAATCAAAAACGTCTATGACTGACAAGGCCGACAAGGCCAATGTTGAAAAAGCCACTGAAGATGATCTGACAGATGAAGCAGATGTTCTAGATGATAACGATGACAATCTAGATGTTGACTTGGGCGATGATGTTCTGGATGACGACGAGGAAGATACAGTTCCTTTGGAAGAGATTGCAGACGTTGCCGCACCAAATGAAGACAGTTAATTAAAATACCGCTTGCACTGGCGAGCGGTGTTTCATAAACAACCCAAGCGCAAAGAATTTTGCGCGGAATGGGGCCTTAGCTCAGCTGGGAGAGCGCCTCGCTGGCAGCGAGGAGGTCAGGAGTTCGATCCTCCTAGGCTCCACCAATTCCTTCTCATTCCAATAAGATTTATGGCGATCTATGGCCGGTAAAATATCTGCCATAGTTCATAAAGAGCCTTATAGCGGTTTTCATCACTGGTTTTGTTTTTGGGAAAGCAACAAGCCACGAAAGAAAACTTCAGGATGATATGCATTATCTTCACTGATTTTTTTACATGTTTTTTGCGCATCCTGATCAAGATTGAGCAACTTACGAAGTACACGACCGTCATCACTTAGTACCAACCAGTGATTGTCAATGCGCGTAATGGCTTCTGGGTTTAAATCGGAGACGCCCTTAACCGCTATTTCTTCCAGAAGACCAGAACCGTTCCACATATAAAGTGATGACGTTCTTTTTGCATCCACATCCCCCGCAATGACCAGATACCCTTCTTCATGCGCGGCAATATCCCTGATCCCTCTATTGCCTAAATCTATTTCGGTCACACCCATTACGCTCCAGTCATTACCTAAAGGCGCCAAAGTCACCACAAGGGCATTGCCGAGCAACCCTTTTTTTTGACTGAGCGGGGAACGCAAGCCAACCAACAAATCTCCTTTCGCATCAAAAACAATGCCTTCAATATTTATACCACCTTTTTTAGGCGCGCGTTTCCAGATCTTTTTACTAAAATATTTATGTAAAATTGGCGCATTTTTTAATGCACCGGTCAAATCATAAGGGCCATCGGTTATTTCCAGATTATCAAGATTTCGATGTGGGATATTCGTCGCAAAAAGCATGTGGCGATTAGGGCGGTCTTTTCCATTTTTATTTTGCCCGTGCGACCCGATCCAGTACAAACGATCACCGAACGAAGCCATTGCTTCAATATCAATCTCGCGGTCGGTTTTAAGTGGCAACATCTTATTCAAATCCACCGACGATACCGGATACCCGCCCGATATATCATAGCTATAAAGAACATTAGTTTCATCGTTTGCTACAATCAATGTATTTGCGTCAATACGCATGGCAGCAGATCCATCACAAAGACCAAAGTAACGGCTCTGTGCTATGACAACCATTTCTGCGTGATGTTCTTTTGCAACCGTACCATTTGCGTAGGTTATAAATAAGAATAGCAGTACCATTTTGTAAAAGTGAGTAAAATACACCATAGGTCAGCATCCAATAATTAAAATATCATCAAAAATTACTTTCAATTCCAAGCTACTATTCATGAAAACAGCGATATTGTCTAATTTGTAATATCTATAAGATCAAAACCCACCCACAACGTACAGCATCTAAAGTATTGTACTAGAATATCCGCCGTAAAACCTAGATCGGGTTAAAGAAAAAATTTCACCCTTGCAAGCTTCACATAATTTGCAATGATACGCATATGACAACGGATCAAATACTTTTATTCAGCCTTTTCGCAGGCGTCTTTGCAATGTTATTATGGGGCAAGTGGCGCTATGATATCGTGGCGTTTTCCGCGCTTCTAATCGCCCTTGTTCTAGGATTACTGCCAACAGATCTGGCGTTTTCCGGCTTTGGCCACCCTGCAACCATCATCGTCGCCCTTGTGCTGGTGATTTCACGCGGTTTGCAAAACTCTGGTGCCATTGATCTGATCACCAAGCGCTTAATCGACACTGGTCGCGCAGTCAGCAGCCACATCATTGTCATGAGCGGTGTCGGGGCGATCTTGTCTGCTTTCATGAACAACGTCGCCGCCATGGCTTTATTGATGCCAGTTGACATCTCAGCTGCCAACAAGGCCGGGCGCACAGTGCGCACCACTTTGATGCCATTATCATTCGCCACCATATTAGGCGGCATGGTCACATTGATCGGCACCCCGCCTAATATTATCATCGCCTCTTTTCGTGAACGTGCAGTGGGTGAACCTTTTGCAATGTTCGATTTCGCCCCTGTGGGCCTGACTGTGGCTGTTGCGGGTATCTTATTTGTCGCCACCATCGGCTGGCGTCTAATGCCCAAAAGCGATACATCCAACTCTGGCCACGCCACCCGTATTGAATTAGACGGGTATGTTGCTGAACTGGTGATCCCAGAGAAATCAAAATCTATCGATAAATTAGTGCGCGAGCTTTACCCTATGGCCAATGATGATGGTGTGGAGATCTTGGGCGTTGTGCGTAACGGCACCCGTTTAGATGGCTTTGGCGCATCTGTTAAATTGCGGGTAAATGATATGCTGGTGGTCGAAGCTATGGCCGAAGATATTGATCAGTTTCGCGGGTCTGCAAATCTGGAATTTTTTGGCGAACAACCGATTGGAGAAACCGTCACTGGCGGATTAGAGCTGGCAGAGGTTGTGGTGCCAAGTGATGCGCGTATTGTCGGACGATCCGCCCTGTCATTACGCTTGCGCGCACGGCGTGGCATAGCGCTTTTGGGTATCTCACGTCATGGCAGGCGGTTTAACAAACGCGTACGTCACGAAAAAATCCGTGCTGGTGATGTGCTGTTGCTAATCGGCCCCATAGGTATTCTGACCGATACTATTGCATGGCTTAATGTTTTGCCTTTGGCCAAACGCGGCCTAAATGTTACCCAGCACAGCCGCGCATGGCTGGCGATTGCAATATTTGCCACTGCCATCGCTGTTTCGGCCTTCGGCTTGTTGTATCTGGCCACGACACTGGCGATTGTAGTGGTGCTTTATGTAGTTTTGGATATCGTGCCAGTCAGAAATCTGTATGACCATATCGAATGGCCTGTCATTGTGCTTTTAGGCAGTATGATCCCGTTGGGTGTTGCACTGGAAAACTCAGGCGGCACCAAATTGATCGCACTTAACATCATAGATATCACATCGGGCCTGCCAGCCTGGGCTGTCCTGACCGTGTTAATGATCGTGGTCATGACTTTGTCCGATGTGTTAAACAACACAGCCACCGCGGTTATCGGCGGCCCCATTGCCCTTGATGTCGCAACCACGCTGAACGTAAACCCAGACCCGTTTTTAATGGCCGTTGCGGTTGCTGCATCCTGCGCTTTTCTGACCCCAATCGGCCACAAGAACAATACATTGATCATGGGGCCGGGCGGTTACAGTTTTGGGGATTACTGGCGCACGGGGTTGCCTTTGGAAATCCTTGTTGTCGCAGTTTCCGTGCCGATGATCCTGATTGTGTTTCCGCTTTAAGGCTTAGGTGCTAACACTTTTTCAAGACTTATGCGCAGACAGCCGATAATCTCATCTATCTGTCCATCAGTCATGATAAACGGTGGGGCCAGCATGATGTGATCCCCATAGCGTCCGTCCCGCGTCCCTGACATCGGGTAACACACCAGCCCTTCAGCAAAAGCTGTCTTTTTAAAATTTGCGGCAATGTTAAGGGCGGGATCAAACGGGGTTTTGGTTTCACGATCTTCGACAATCTCTAAACCGATAAACAACCCGCGTCCGCGAATGTCCCCGATATTGGGATGTTGTCCAAAGGCCGAAATCAAAGCGGTTTGCAACTTATCGCCCATCTCATGCACCTGTGCCAACAGGCCACGATCCAAAATAGCCCGCACAACTGCCAACCCTGCCGCGGTTGCAACAGGATGTGCAAGATAAGTATGACCATGCTGGAAAAATCCCGTACCCTTTGCGATAGTATCATATATTTGCGCACTGCACAGCATCGCCCCGATAGGCTGATACCCTGCCCCCAAGCCCTTAGCGATGCATAAAATATCAGGCCGTACATCCTCTGCTTCACACGCAAACAGATAGCCTGTGCGTCCCATGCCGCACATCACCTCATCCAAGATCAATAACACCCCATATTGGTCACAAATCTCGCGAATCCGCTTGAAGTATCCTGCCACAGCCGGCACAGCCCCTAATGTGGCCCCGACAATCGGTTCAGCCATAAACGCCATGACCGTATCAGGGCCAAGGCGTAATATTTCATCTTCTAATTCTTGCGCTACACGTTGACCGTAAGCTTGTGCGGTTTCATGATCTTCACGAAAAGCATATTCATAACAAGGTGATATATGGCTGACATCCAATAAGATCGGTGCAAATTGTTGCCGGCGCCACGCATTCCCACCTGCCGATAAAGCACCGATAGTATTGCCGTGGTAACTTTGTTTGCGCGCAATCAGGTGGCGGCGTTGCGGCTGTCCTCGTTCCACATGATACTGGCGGGCAAGCTTAATCGCAGCTTCGGTTGCTTCAGAACCTCCGGACACAAAGTAAACCCGATCAATACCATCGGGTGCATGCTTTATTAATAAATCTGCCAACTCTTCTGCAGGTTCCGAAGTGAAAAAACCAGTATGAGCAAACGCCAACTTATCAAGTTGCGCTTTCACTGCCTCGGTGATTTCTTTGTCACCATGCCCCAGGCATGAGACTGCGGCGCCGCCTGAACCGTCAAAATAACGTTTGCCTGATTTATCAATCAGATAACACCCTTCGCCAGCAACCGCGACAGGCGCGTTAAGTTTGCTGTGGCGGGGAAAAACATGGGACATTATAAAAGCTCCGTTTGTGTATATGGGCGCAGGCCTAGTTGCATTCCGGCATTTACCGCTTGCGCAACCAGCTGGGCATTATCAACTGCAAAGCTACCGTCAGGCAGCTGGGTATTATTTTCAAATCCAACACGAATATGACCGCCACGCTTCAATGCTTCGTGCATACAAGCAAGCTCATTCTGACCAAAAGCGCAAACAGCCCAGTTAAAATTCTTACCAGATGATGCGTGCAAAAAACCTGCTAATTCCTTTGGCTCAGCCAAAACAGGCGGCTTGTACTGTCCAAGAACAAAAAGCACTGAATGCAAGCTTGCGGCAACAATGCCGCTTTGGTGCCAGTCATGCAGCAAAGCCACATCTTTTGTGTCATATAAGATATGTTGAAGATCAATTCCTGCTTCAACTGCAAACCCATATAGCTTTGTCGCCGCCTTAATATCACGGGCCATTTCGCGCACCGATACGCTAACGGCTGTGGGTTGAACCTGTTTCAAGCAAGCATATTGTGCGGGCACATCATAAAGGCCCACTGCCTCTGTTGTAATCTGAACTGTCATTTCAGGTGTGGTTTGCTTGATCGCAAAGATCGTTTCTTTGTAACGCCCTGCATCCAGCGTATGCTGCCCTTTACCGTCACGGACATGCAGATGAATACAATCAGCCCCAGCGGTAAAACAAGCCTGTGCGGTTTGCGCAAGCTCTGCAATGCTCAGCGGCAATGCCGTATGATCTGCCTTATCGCGACGCGCCCCGTTCGGGGCGACTGTTACACTGAATTTACCAGGCATGGTTCTTATCTTTGTGGTTGGTTAAACATTAAATCATTCGTGTGTAGTGAAGATTATAAAAAACACTTCGTGTCAATAGATAAAAATAAAACAAATGTTATATTGTCAACTTACTTTCGCGCGCAAGGTCAACCGCAGCAATGGCGGCACCAGTAAAAGTGTTAACACGGCGCTCAGCGAAAGCCCCCCAACGACAACGGATCCAAGCCCGCGATAAAGTTCTGAGCCAGCACCTGGAAACACCACTAATGGTAACATACCAAAAACTGACGTCAACGTGGACATGAAAATCGGCCGTATTCTGTTGCGGGTCGCTTCTTGAATAGCATCCGTCACTGACATGCCATCTTCGCGCAAGTGATGTTGCGCCTGATGCACCAGTAAAATAGCATTATTCACCACAATTCCCACCAGAATAACAAAGCCCAGCAAAGTCAGCATATCCAGAGGTTGCGTATAAATCATGTTGATCATGGCCAATCCAACCACACCACCGGCCCCTGCGACAGGTACAGAAACTAAAATAACCAGTGGTAGAACGAAACTTTCAAACAGCACCGCCATAACTAAAAACACAATCACTAATGCCAGCAGCAAATTTGTTTGCAACGCGTTCCAAGTTAACGTCAGCTGATCCGCGGCCCCTGATATAGTCAGACGTGTGTCCCCGGGCAGGTCAGCATCCACAAGCGGTTTCATTACTTTATCTTGCATAATTTCTAGCGCGGTTTCCAATGCGATATTTGCAGAGGGGCGTATTTCAAGCGTGATGGTTCTAAGCCGTTCACGGTGACGTATTTCTGTAGGCCCCGCGGTCAAAACCACATCGCTGAGTTCAGAAATCGGAATGATCCGTCCATTCGGCGCGACGACAGGGAAGTTCCCAATATCTTGTGTGCGCTGACCATCCGCAAAAGAACTGTCACCTTTCAAAGTCAGGTCGATCCGTTCTGCACCCACTGTAATCTCTTCTATACGCAGCCCGTCATTATAAGCATCAATCGTCAGCGCAAGATCATCTGCAGTGATATTTGCATCTGCCAATCGCAATCTGTTAGGCACCAGCCTGATTTCAGGGGACCCAAGCTCTAACCCCGGTTTTGGTCTGAATTGATGACCATCAGCACGTGGAAAATTCACTGCGATCAGACCTGCTGCGCGTTGTGCAACACCCAAGATATCCTCTAACCGGTTGCCTGAAATATTCAGTTCAATCGCACGCGCGCCGCCAATACCGCGCCCAAACAGCGATCTTTGATTGATAAATCCAAACGTCCCGGGCTCTGAAAAAATTGGTCCTGATAAGACAGGGATAAGTTCAGTTACCCGGGTTGGGTCTTTTGCCGCTCCACCCAAAAATGTGGCACCATTAGTGGCAACAAAAAAGAAATGCCGCATTGCAGGTGGATCTTCCGGATTGTCAGTGTCATCGCGTGACCACAAAGGTCTTGCCACCGCTTCAATACGTTCTGCAATACCTGTGGTAGTTTCCAAGTTATATCCTGGGGGCGGCAAAATAACCCCAAACACCAGATTGCGGTTCCCATCAGGCAGATATTCCAGTTTGGGCAAGTATGTCGCTGATCCCCATAAAGCCACTGCGGTTATCGTACTAACACTAAGGATGCCCAATAAGCGAAAACGGATGGTCAGCGATGTATAGCTTGTCATTATCCAACTAAAAAACCGTCCAAAATGATCAATACCCGGTATAGGTAATATCGTCAGATGGCTTTGACCCCCTGCCAGCAAGCGGGATGACAAAGCGGGAATAACTGTCATTGCCACGACCAGTGACAAGACCACGCTGACCGATATCGCGACCGCAATATCGCGAAACAACTGACCTGCTTCTAAATCCATAATCAATATCGGTATGAATACCATCACGGTGGTCAGGGCTGACACTAAAATCGCCCCCCAAACCTGACGCGCCCCTTCATAAGCCGCTTTCTTGGGTTCCATACCTTCTTGGCGCAACCGGTAAATATTTTCCAAAACCACAATTGCAGCATCTACCACCATGCCCACTGCAAAAGCGATACCTGCAAGCGAGATCACGTTCAACGTGCGCCCCAAAGCAGCCATCGCCACAAAGCTTGCAACAATTGACACAGGGATCGCAAGTGAGATCACTAATGTAGCGCGGATAGAACGTAAGAAGATCAACAGCACAAAAGCGGCCAGTAAACCACCGATCCAGATATTGGAAATCACCAGATCAATAGCACCATCAATATAAACCGTTTCATCATAAACCTGTTCAATATTTAATCCCGCAGCGGGCAATTCTGTTGCTCGCAAATCATCAAGGGCTGCGCGGATACCTGCCATCGTCTTGATCACATTTGCCCCATTTTCACGCACTGCGTTAAGTGCAATTGAAGCATCACCGCGTTGCCTGATATAAGCTCTTGGTTCTTTATATCCAAACTTTACGTCAGCGACATTATGTACAAAAATTCGCCCAGCGGTTGCCCCACTGCCCACGGCATCAGAGCGTAGAACCACGGCATTCACAGCATTAATCGTGTTCAGCTCGCCTTCAACCCGCACCACATATCGCCGCTTGCCTTCTTGCACATCCCCCGCCGACACAGAAATACCCTCACTGCGCAAACGCCGCGTAATCTCTGGGATAGTCAGTCGAAATTCAGCCAGTTTTGCAGGGTTAATAATGATCTGTAACTCACGCTCAACACCGCCAAACACATTCACCGCTGCCACACCTTCAACCCGTTCCAGCCGTTCTGCAATCACATCATTAGCAAAATCGCCAAACTCTTGCATTGGGCGGGTCTGTTCAGGGTTGCGTTGTAAGATCATCCAAGCAATCGGATTATCATCAGATCCTGATGTATCCAGTGTCGGTTCATCAGCTTCATCAGGATAGCCTGTAACCCGGTCCAAACGGTTCGCCACTAGCAATAGCGCGCGATCCATATTGGTACCGATGGCAAATTCCAGATTAATCCGTGCGCGACCCGTTTGCGCGCGTGAAACCATTGTATCCAAGCCTTCAAGCCCGCGTAATTCATCTTCTTGCGGGTTAATTATTTCACGCTCAATTTCCACCGGCGCAGCCCCGCCCCAACGGGTCTGCACTTCAATCACAGGTTTGCGCACATCAGGTGTCAGCTGGATTGGAATACGCGTCAAAGCCAAGATACCGAACATCACAGCCATTAAAACAACGGCCAGAACTGCAACGGGACGATCTATTGAGCTGCGGATCAAGTTCATGCGTTAAATTCCATCAGCCAGCGCTTTTTACAGGTTTTGCAACTGGTATCGCATTACCGTCCGCATCTTGCGGGTTGATTGCTTGTTCTGGACGTAAGCGTTCATTGCCCCGTATAACAACATAATCATCAACCTGAAGTCCCGAAATAATTTCTAATCCCCCGGCATTGGCCTGTCCGATAATCACAGGTTTGGGCATCGCAATCCCATCCACAGCCACAAACACCATCCACCCGCCATCCAAGCCCTGTACCAGCGCATCTTTAGGCACAACCACAACTTTGCGCGCTGCACTGACAGGCATTAGAACCGTCACAGTTTTACCGTTTGCAATTAAGTAGGGTTCCACATCTTTTAAATCAACGCTCAAACGCACAGGCCGAGTTCTGGTCGACAAGGTCTCTGTTGGCAATACCGCACGTACCGTCGCTTTGATCTGTATGCCACCGTGTAACTGCCCATCCAGTTCATCGCCAGCTTCCAAGCCTTGCAACAGGCTGACAGGCACATCCGCCTCGATTTCCAACCCGTTCATATCCAGCAACATCGCTACAGCCCCACCAAGTGAAATATACTGCCCCGGCTGCACATTACGGGTAATTACCACACCATCAAAAGGCGCCCATATCACTGAATGTTTGCGATCATATTTCGCCCGTTCAAGGGCTGCTTGTGCAATAGCTACCTGTGCTGAGGCCCGCGATAATTCACCCGTTGCTTGTGCCACTTCTTGTTGAAAATCATCAAACCGCGCTTTAGAAAACGCCACGCTGCCTTGCAGGCCCGATTGCCGGTCAAACGCTTTTTGCGTCAACTTTACCCGTGCGGTTGCAATCTTTATCCCTGCCTCTGCAGATTGCAGCGTCGCTTGCGCATTTTTCATCTGTATTTTCATCAACTGGTCATCAATGCGCACCAGTTCCTGCCCCTTTGTGACCGCATCACCGACTTGAAACAGAACCTGCTCCACAACACCGTCACGCCGTGTGGCAATATTTGCCTGAACTGTGGCCACCAAGCGGGCAATCAACGGGGTGGTATCGCCGATTTCAGAAACCGTAACTTTTTCAACAATAACTGTCGCAGCTTGACCTTGTGCATGCACTATTCCAGAAAACAGCATTAGGCTTATGATAATATTGAGTAAACTATAAATACGTGTCATTTTGAACCTGCGCGGGAAGTGTCGTTTCATTTGAAACTAGCCTCTTTACCTTAAAAGGCAACGGGATCAGCTAATATTTGATCTTATCAATGCTATCCAATCACAGAGAAGCTGGAGTTTTCATTAATTTTACGTTTGCGTGAAAATGCCCCCAGCGAAATATCCTTATTGATATAGTCCAGATGAAACGACAAAGGATCAGCATCGTGGTCATGCCCGGCTTCACAAGCGTCAATAATCGCCGCCATAATTTTACCTGCAACAGGCGCGTTTTTAAACTGGTTTCCACTGGTGCCTACCGCCATATAAAACCCATTCAGATCACTTTTATCATAAATTGGCATCCAGTCATCAGATACATCATAAAGCGCCACAACGCCTTTAGCGTGTTCTGGTATGCCCAATTCAGGCAGGCGTTGCGCCACACGCATGACCATGATTTTCCATTGATCCGAAAAATCCGTATTAAACACATCAGGGTCTTCCACCCATTCTTTGGGATCACAAGCAGGGTCTTCTGATCCGATCAACAAATGATTACCCACATCAGGTCGCACATAGGTGTGGATATCACTGTCAGAATACACCAACCCGTCACGTTCAAAGTTCATCCCCTTAGGGGCTGGCACATGGGCCACCTCATGGCGCAAAGCCCGGGTTTTGATATTCATACCCTCACTGACCCCGGCCATATCATTAATCACAAAGGAATGTGGCCCGGCCACATTGACCACAATAGGCGCATCAACCTTAGTGCCATCTGACAACGTAACGCCTTGAACTCGCCCTTCTTTTTGGCGTATCTCGGATACTTCGGTATTAAATAAAAATGCACCCCCTGCAGCAACTGCTGCTTGTTGCGCATTGCGCGCACTGAGTTTGGGATCACTGACATAACCGCCACGTGGGAAAAACACAGCACCGTTCACCACGCCCCCCGTGGCTTGCCCAAAACCTGCATCCTCGGGTCGTTTCGCAGGTTCAAAACTGCGCGTATCAGCCCCGTGCAAATGCTTTGGAATATCCGCAACATCCACGTCATTATAAGGACAGCCAATATCGTCCATCACTGCACAAACATTTTTCAAATCATTATTATGCGGTGTCTTGATTACCAGACAGCCAGTGTCATGATACTTGATCAGATCATCAGCCACGCCTGCCCCGATATAGCCTTCCCAATCTTTCCAGTAATGCCAACCTTCAAACGCCATAGCACAGGTTTCAAAGGCTGAATAATACGTCCGAATAATTGCACATGACCCAGAGGTCGCGCCATAACCTGCTTCTGGCAGCTTATCAATCGACAAGGTTTTCAAACCTTTTTTTGCCATCTCATAAGCAGTGCAAGCACCAATAACACCTGCCCCGATTATAATCGCATCATAGCTCTTCGTCATATTTTGAATTCCCTCAAATCATCCGCCCACCATATAAGGCATCAGCACCACTTCACTGTCTTCATTGATCTTAACAAACCAGTCATCACGGTAAATTTTACCATCAAGCGCAAGCGATACCCCGCGCTTGATTTGCGGTTTTAACCCAGGATATTCTGCGGCCAGCTGATCCAGTAATTGCTTAAAATTACCCGCTTCAACCTCAACCTCGGCTTTGCCATCTGTCGCTTTGCGTAAAGACCCCCAAATAGCAACTTTCACCATAAGTCAGTCCTTTGAATTCAGGGCTTTTAATATCTTCGGCGGTGACATCGGCAACTCTGTCATGCGCAGCCCTGTCGCCCGTGAAACCGCATTTGAAATCGCCGCTAACGGTGGCACAATCGGGGTTTCACCGACACCGCGCACCCCGTATGGATGGCCCGGATTGGGTATTTCTAGAATAACTGTATCAATATTAGGCAGATCAGAAGCCACAGGGATTCGGTAATCCAGCAGGCCAGGATTTTGCAACCGACCGTCTGAGCCATAGATATATTCCTCATTCAATGCCCAACCAATACCTTGCACCGCACCACCTTGCATTTGTCCTTCGACATAATCTGGGTGCACGGCTTTGCCTGCATCTTGAAAAACAGTATAACGCAGAACTGTTGTGGCCCCAGTTTCAGGGTCAACCTCCACATCCACCAGATGCACACCAAAGCTCACGCCAGCCCCTTCTGCATTCACCTCATGGTGACCTGAAATCGGCCCACCGGTATTAGGTGAAGTTGCCGCGATCTCTTCAATTGACATAGGTTCAAACGATCCTGCATTTGGCCCTGATGGTTTAGCAAAACCATCTTCCCAATAAACCGCGTCTTCATCAATATCCCAGATCTTAGCCGCCCGTGCGCACATTTTCTTAATCGCATCGCGCGCCGCTTTGATCGTTGCCAAACCCACCGCGAAAGTCACACGGCTACCGTCAGTTACATCATTATGACCCAAAGAATTGGTATCGGCCACAATCGTGCGTACCTTGTCATAAGCAATGCCCAGCTCTTCCGCTGCCATCATGCTGATAGACGCCCGCGAGCCGCCAATGTCAGGATTGCCTTCAGTAATGCCGACAGTGCCGTCAAAATTCAAACTTAAAGACACACAAGTATTACCGCCAAAGTTAAACCAGAACCCACAAGACAACCCCCGCCCTTGATTTGGGCCAAGGGGCGCGTTGTAATGCGGATGCACTTTTGCCGCTTCCAATGTCGCTACTAAACCGATGTCATCAAAGGTTGGCCCGTAAGAGGATTTTGTGCCTTTATGAGCAGCGTTTTTCAACCGTGTTTCCAACGGGTCAAGATCCAGTTCCTGACACAGTTCATCCACCACACTTTCAACTGCATAAATCGCCATCGGGGCGCCAGGTGCGCGATATGCGGCTTCTTTAGGGCGGTTTGTCATCACGCTCCAACCAATGGTTTGTACTGCTTCCAGATCATAAGCTGCAAAAGAACTTTGCGCGCCAAACTGAACCGTACCGCTGGGAAATGCGCCGCCCTGATAACGAAATGTTGCATGCGCTGCGGTAATACGGCCGTCTTTGGTCATACCGATTTTCACATCCGTTGAAGAAGATGCTGTTGGCCCTGTGGCCCGAAACACCTCTTCGCGGCTCATCACTAATTTCACAGGTCGTCCTGATTTACGTGCTAAAGCCAGTGCGACAGGTTCGATAAACACTGTGGTTTTACCACCAAACCCACCACCGATTTCTGAAGCGGTTACCCGCAGCTGGCTGGCATCCATCTCTAATATTGCAGCACAAAGTGCGCGCACATGATACTGCCCTTGGGTACACACCCAAAGTTCACCCTTACCATCACGCCCCATTGTAGCAAGGCATGCATGGGGCTCAATATACCCCTGATGCGTCGCTGCTGTCTTGAAACTGCGTTCAATGATTTTGTCAGCCTTAGCAAAGCCTGCATCCATATCACCATGGCCAAATTCAAAATGATGTGTCACATTTTCAGACAGGCCTTTGGGTAAATCATCCATTGCCCGGCCTGCTTGCACAATAGGCGCATCCGCTTGCATTGCGCTATCCACATCCGTGACATGCGCCAAAAGTTCATATTCAACTTTGATCAGTTTTAACGCTTGCTTTGCAATCGACACATTGATCGCAGCTACGGCGGCCACCGCATGCCCGTCGTAAAGCACTTTTTCGCGTGCCATACAGTTATCTTGCACATCAGATACCGACACATCTTCAGGCAAGCCAAAATCAGCGGATGTTACAACCGCCTTTACCCCGCTTAAAGCTTCAGCCGCTGTAGTATCAATCGACTTGATCTTTGCGTGCGCATGTGGGCTGCGTAAAATGCGCCCTGTTAACATGCCAGGTGCTGTCGCATCGGCCCCGTACATTGCGCGACCTGTGACTTTGTCAACCCCGTCAGGGCGCGGTGGCCGAGTACCGATTAGTTTAAATATCCGTTTTTTATGTTCGTCCAAAGCCATAATTACGCTCCCCGCATTTCAGCTGCTGCGGCTTGAACCGCTTTGATTATTTTGTCATATCCTGTGCAACGGCACAGGTTTCCAGCCAACCAGTAACGCACTTCGGTATCTGTCGGGTCTGGGTTTTTTTCCAGCAATGCTTTGGCTGCAACCAAAATACCAGGTGTACAGACCCCGCATTGCAAAGCAGCCCCATCAATAAAATGCTGCTGTAAGGGATGCAAATCATCACCATCGGCCATGCCTTCAATGGTCTCAACTTTAATCCCTTCGACTTCAGCCCCCAACACAAGGCATGAACAAACCAGCCGCCCGTCGACCATAACACTACAAGCACCGCAATCACCGCTGCCGCAACCTTCTTTTGACCCTGTCAATCTTAAACGATCGCGCAAGACATCCAGCAAACTTTCATCAGGCGCACAGATAAATTCGGTCGGATCACCATTTACTGTGGTGGATACATGGATATTTTTCATGTGCGTTCTCCTGCCCGTTTATAGGCAATCAGGGCTGCGCGTTTGGCTAAAACGCCAGCAGTTTGGGTGCGAAACTCTATCGTGCCGCGTTTATCATCAATCGGGTTGCAAACCGCTGAACAGGCAGCAGATAATGTTTCAAGTGAAGCTTCATCCAACTGAGTGCCAATGATCGCGTTAGCGGCATTTTCCACTAACAAGACAGTCGGCGCCACGGCCCCTAAAGAAACCCGTGCAGCAACACAGATACCCTTCGCATCCAGTTCCAGACTGACCCCCGCGGCGGCAACGGCAATATCCATTTCAGTGCGTGGAATAAACCGTAAATATGCGTCTGAAGCCCGCTTGGGGCGTGCAGGTAAAAAGATCGAGGTGACAAACTCACCCTTGTTCAGTGAAATTTTCCCCGGCGACACAGGTATATCTAGTGCCGCACAATCACGCGTCCCGTCAGGCCCTGCAATACGCACAACCGCATTTGCCGCAATCAATCCCGGCACACTATCCGCTGCGGGCGATCCATTACACAAGTTCCCCGCCATCGTTGCACGTCCTTGCACTTGGGTCGAGCCGATCAACTCAAAGCCTTCAACAACACCGGGCCATAAAGCAACAACACCTGCATGTTCGCCCAGCTCTGCGCCAGAAACAGCAGCACCTATACGATAGCCACCGTCTTCAGCCGTAATATCCTTGATGCCTTCAATATTCTTAATATCAACAATCAGGTCAGGCTCAACCATGCCTGCTTTTAATTGTACCAGTACATCTGTACCGCCTGCAAGCACACGGGTCACGCCGGTCTCATCTTGCAGCAGCTGCACTGCCTGAACCACATTTTTTGCTTTCACGTATCGCATTAGCTACATTCCATTTTCAAATCAGGATAAGGGTAGTTTGGTGCAAGTTTAGTCAGTTCAGCCCAGAAATTGCAATAGTTCTACGCACGATTTTATAACAAATACGACACCTATTTAAGACATTAAGCTTTGCGTTTCCCGCACCAGCTTACGCAGCATCGCACGTTCAAAATCAACATATTGCGCAGCGGCTTCAACAAAGGCCCCGTTACCACCAATAATATTTTCTTTGAAATAATCAACCAAGCCGTCAACTTCATTGGTAATCGCCAAGCCATTAATGATGATCTTATCAGGTACAATTATATCACGTATAAAATGCGGTCCGAAATTTACATTATTTGTGCCATCCGCCACCAGATCAATCACCTGCCGGATACCACCTTCTGGTGCGGTTTTTATCACTTCATGACAATAACTTAGCGCCCCACCAATATCTGTGGCACCGCCCGTATAACGCCGCTTCATCGCCCGGATATCATGCGCCAACGTGGCAAGATCAGAGCGCCCGCCGACGCGGCGCCATTTCACGGTTGTGTCTTGTTCTTGAAATCCAGACCATTGCACCACATTGATCAATATCACCCCGTGCAAACCTGTCAGTAAAGCCTCTTCGACCTCTGCACTGTCCAAAGCTGCGGCCAATCCATCACGCATCAACCGAAACTCGGCCGCATCCACGCTGTAAGACACATCCAGTGCAATCACTAAAGTCAGATCAACCGTGTTTGCTTTAAAGGCAGTTCGCCAGTTACTTTCCAGTTGCGCCATATTGTCAAAGACTCCCTGATCCTCGTTAAAACCATAAAAGGTTTAGAAAACAGATCAAGAAGAAACCTAAAGTTCAATCGCCTATAGACATCAATTCTGCATAACCGATAGGCCGCTCAGATCCAAACCCATCAATTGCTGCAACCACCCGTGAAAAACTGTTGCACGCCCGCTCGACCGTATGACGTGCGCGCAAATACCCATGTACCAGCCCGGCTTCCTTTACCCAAACCGCTTGTCCGCCAGCTTTTTGAACAGCCGCGCAGTAATCTTCACCGTCATCACAAAGCGGATCGCATTCAGCCGATACAACTACAGTTGGCGGCAATCCCGTAAAGTCAGTATCCAACAAAGGCGCATACGTGAAATCCTTCACAACACGTGTTGCAGGCGTTCTAACCTGTTCATAGAAATCCATATCAGCGCGGCTTAACAAAGGCGCATTAGTGTGATCCACATAAGATCCGCAATCTTTGCATTCGCCCAATGAGGGATAAATCAAAACCATACCTAAAGCATCGCGCGCCGCATGCCCCACGGCCGCCGCCAAATTGCCACCAGCACTGTCACCTGCAAGAACCACAGGCAAAGCATATTGACTTTGCGCCCAATGGTATGCCGTTAGACAATCTTCATATGCTGCAGGATGCAAATGCTCAGGCGCCAAGCGGTAATCTACCGAAACCACAGCAAAACCTGTGCGCGCGCAAATTTCGGCGCAAACATCATCATGACTGTCAAGGCTACCAACCACATAGCCACCACCATGGCAGTATAAAACCACTGCTTTGTTATTCCCAGCATCCAATCGATAACATCTCACGGATACCCCGTTCGCCAAACGATCTTGCGTTTGAACCCCGTCTGGACGGCCTGCATAAAATGCGCGGCACATCTTGTTATAGACATCCCTTTGACCTGCAACATTCAAACTCATTGTCTCAGGCGGATACCAATGTTCGACATCCCTAATAAAGCCCCAAGTCTGCGCATCTATGATTTGGGTGTAATCCGTCATATCTAAGCCGAGGCCTGCAACAAATGTTGCGAATAAGGGTGTTTTGCCTGCATATTGCGCAAAGCATCCACCCCCATGATCTCAACAATATTGCCATCTTTCATCACCGCCAGCTGGTCACACATGTGCCCTACAACCGACAGATCATGTGACACCATCACATATGTCAGCCCGTGCTCTTCCCGCAGATCCATCAACAAATTCAATATTTCCGCTTGCACCGACACATCAAGCGCCGAAGTCGGTTCATCGAGCAGCAAAATTTCCGGCTCTGGCGCCAACGCCCGTGCAATCGCCACCCGCTGGCGTTGCCCACCTGACAATTGATGCGGATAGCGGAAACGAAACTTTCCGCCCAACCCCACATCATCCAGCAATTTCACCACACGTGCATCTATATCTGTAAAGCCATGCAATTGCAGGGTTTCACCCAGCACCTGATCCACTGAGTGGCGCGGATGTAATGATGCGTAAGGGTCTTGAAACACCATTTGCACCTGTTTAAAAAAGCTTTTTTTCCGACGTCCTATAATCACATCACCGTCCACAGTGATCTGGCCGCTCCAATCAGGTGCAAGCCCGGTTATAGCCCGCAGGATTGTTGATTTTCCGGACCCGCTTTCGCCGACTAAGCCAAAACTATCACCGCGTTTCACCGAAAATGCCGCCGCTTTAACCGCATCAACGCGATCACGGCCATTTCCAAACCAGACGTTCAGGTTTTCAACACTTATCATTGTCATATCCGGCCACTCACACTTGGGGCATCCGACCATGCGGGGTCGCGCTGCAGCACTTTCAGCCGTGTGCAAGGCGCATCAAGGCGTGGCAGGGAATTCAACAAACCTTGGGTATACGGATGTTTGGCATCACGCAGCTTATCCGCGTCACAGACTTCTACAATCCGCCCTGCATACATGATCAGCACACGGTCACAAAAGTCCGCAACCAAGTTCAAGTCATGGCTGATAAAGATCAAGCCCATGCCGCGTTCTTTCACCAGATTATCCATAATATCCAGCACTTGCCGTTGCACAGACACATCCAATGCCGAAGTAGGTTCATCTGCAATTAAGATCTGCGGATTGGGAATAAGCATCATTGCAATCATAATGCGTTGCCCCATACCACCCGACATCTCATGCGGGTAGGCCCGCATCACCCGCTCAGGGTCACGGATTGAAACTGCTTCCAGCATCGCAACTGCTTTGGCAAAAGCTGCCTTTTTACCCACGGCATTATGCAGCCGGTACGCTTCCATGATCTGTTCACCTATGGTCATCACCGGGTTCAGTGAAAACTTCGGATCTTGCATCACCATTGAGATCTTTTGCCCACGCACTGCACGCATATCGCGTTCAGTTTTCTGCATCAAATCTTGGCCTTCCAGCGATATCTTATCCGCAGTCATAATTCCGGGCGGGCGGATCAGGCGCAATATAGACCGCCCGGTCAGCGACTTACCTGATCCACTTTCACCCACAATTCCCAAGCGCTCTTGGCCCAGTGTAAACGAAACTCCGCGCACTGCATCAAATACGCCTTGGCGCGATGGAAACTTTACCCATAGGTTTTCAACATCCAGCAAAGTCATTTCTCAGCATCCTTTGGATCAAGTACATCACGCAGCCCATCACCCAGTAAGTTAAACGCCAGAGATACGGTAAAAATAGCCAAACCCGGCACCGTGGCGACCCACCAACTGTCCAAAATAAACCGCCGCCCTTCAGAAATCATAGCACCCCATTCGGGGCTGGGCGGCTGTGCACCAAGGCCCAGAAAGCCAAGCCCTGCAGCTGCCAGAATAATACCTGCCATATCCAGTGTAACCCGCACAATCAATGATGATATGCACAAGGGCCAAATATGTTTAGTGATGATACGCATCGGCCCTGCCCCCTGCAACTGGATCGCACTGATATAATCACTTGACCGTATGGTTAACGTTTCCGCCCGCGCCATCCGCGCATAAGGCGGCCAAGCAGTAAGCGAGATCGCCAGTACCGCATTTTCAATGCCAGCCCCAAGGGCTGCAACAAAAGCCAATGCCAGAACCAGGCGCGGAAAAGCCAGAAAAATATCCGTGATCCGCATCAATATAGTATCTGTCCAACCGCCAACATACCCCGCAACCGTACCCACCAAAAGCCCTGTGATCGGCGCGATTAAGGCGACAAGCCCAACAATGAACAGCGTAATGCGCGAACCGTAAATCAGACGGCTTAGAATATCACGTCCCAGACTGTCTGTGCCCAGAAGATGCCCGTCAGAATTCAGGCCCTGCAAGCGATTGCTTAGAGTTTGTTCAAATGGATCATGCGGGGCCAGTACCGGGGCCGCTAGGGCGACAAAGATCAGGAATATCAAAATCCCCAAACCGATCATCGCCATTGTGTTTGACCGAAACGATAGCCAACCTTGATAAGCAGCCGCATATTTTGCATGTCTGCGCGATGTTGGCGTATCAGTTAACAACCACGCGCGTAAACTCTGTGTCTCGCTCATATCCAACCTCTATTTCGCACGTGGATCAAAGACCTTGTAAAGCAGGTCAGAAAAAATATTCAAAAGCACAAAAACCAAACCCACGACCACAGTGCCGCCCAGAACCGCGTTCATATCAGCCGATAATAATGCCGTAGTGATGTATGATCCAATACCAGGCCACGAGAAAATAATCTCGGTCAGCACAGAACCTTCTAACAAATTCGCATAACTCAGCGCTATGACCGTAATCAACTGTACACGGATATTTTTAAATGCGTGACGCCAAATCACGGCAGCCTCGGACATACCCTTTACCCGGGCTGTTACAATATATTCCGCACTCATTTGTTCCAGCATAAAAGACCGCGTCATCCGGCTGATATAGGCCAGTGAGTAATAGCCCAAGATCGAAGCAGGTAACACAATATGGCTAAACGCATCCTTGAAGACTTCCCAGTTACCATCCAAAATACTATCTACCAAGATCATGCCGGTCACAGATGGTACAATATCAACATAAAAAATACCCACACGCCCCGGCCCACCGACCCAGCCCAGAATGCCGTAAAATACCAGTAAGCCCATCAGGCCCAACCAGAAAATCGGCATCGAATAGCCCACAAGGGCCACAACGCGGGCGATCTGGTCAATCCAAGAACCCCGGCGTACCGCGGCAATCACGCCCAAAGGCACGCCCAGTACAATCCCCATCGTAACCCCAAGCGTGGCCAGCTCCATCGTGGCGGGAAACACCCGCTTGATATCGTCGACAACAGGGCGTGCATTCAGTAACGAGTCGCCGAAATCACCATGTAACACATCCCATACATAATAAAAAAACTGCACTAATATCGGTTGATCAAGTCCCAGCTGTTGATAAGCTGCATCATAGGTCGATTTTGACGCCTGTTCGCCGACAATCGCTAAAACAGGGTCGATCGGCATCACACGGCCGATGATGAAGGTTATAAACATCAGGCCGAGCATCGTCACAGCGATAGAGCCTATCGTGCGCAAAGTGGTCAAGATCCAAGGTGGGAAAGGCGCACGATTGTGCGCCCCTCCGTTATTACTGGCCATCGCCATTATTTAGTCACAGGCCAATAAGAAACCGCCGTGATCGCACCACCCAGATTAAGGTGTTGCACGTTCTCACTGCGTCCGGTTTGTTCAATCTTCTGGAACATCACCGCAAAAGGTGAGATTTCACGAAATTCCGACTGAATGTCTTGATACATCTTGGCCCGTACATCACGATTACCTTCAACAACCGCAGCCGATGTTTTTTCAGTCAACCCGCCGGTATCCCAAGCATTACGCCAAGCCAATAGACCTGTGGCCTTTGCTTCATCCGTGTTCACAGGGTTGAAAGCAAATGTGCCTGCATTTGTATGTGGGTCAGGGTAATCTGGCCCCCACGCACCCATGTATACATCCAACTCACGTGCGCGGTAACGGCCTAGAATTTGCTTGGCTGTGCCCACAGTGATGTTCAGCTTGATGCCTGCTTGTGCCCAGATATTTTGCAAGGATTGTGTGATTTCCACACGTTCTTGCGCTTCACGCACACCAACTTCCAACTCAAGGCCCGAAACACCTGCTTCAGCCAGAAGAGTTTTGGCTTTTTCAATGTTCAGACTGAACGGATTGTCGTTCACAGCACCCAAATATGTTGCAGGTAGGAAATTCTGGTGAATAACGTACTGACCGTTCAAGAAGCTGTCTTGCATGCCTTTATAATCAATCAGATACTTGATCGCTTGACGCACTTTGGGCTTAGACAATTCAGGGTGTTTTTGGTTCAATGAAATATACATCAAACGGCCACGCAACTCATCGTCCACAGCCACGCCAGAAGCGCCACGCACACCAGAGATATCTTCAGGGTTCAGATTACGGGCCACATCAATATCGCCGCGTTCCAGCAACAACCGTTGTGTCGCGCTTTCTTGCACATGTTGTACAACAACACGTTTCATCGCAGGTGCACCTTGATAGAAATCCGCATTCGCATTCAGTGTGACGCTTTCATTCGGTTTCCAGCTGCCTAATGAATAAGCACCAGATCCGGCTGAATGGGTTTTCAACCATGTATTGCCCATATCGCCATCAACTTCGTTGGCCATAACCAACTCTTTATCCACGATACCGCCGATAGTGGCAGTCAGACAGTTCAACACAAAGGATGTCGCATAACGCTTGTCCGTTGTGATCGATACTGTGTTGCCGTCAACCTTGATAGTTTCATTGGCATTGTCCGCAGTAAAACCAAACTGGGTCAGAATGAACGATGGTGTTTTGTTCAAGATAACCGCACGGCGCAGTGAAAAAGCCGCATCTTCGGCACGCACTGGATTGCCGGAATGGAACTTCACGCCTTCGCGCATGGTAAAAGTAATGGTCTTGCCATCTTCAGAAACTGTCCAGCTTTCAGCCAAGTCAGACGCATAACCTGCATCTAAGTTAAGCGGGTCAAAATTAACCAGTTTACCGTAAATATTGCGGCTTACGTCTGAGCCTGCAAATTCAAAGCTTTCAGCCGGATCAAGTGTTGTGATATCGTCAATACGGTTTGCAATCACCAGCATGTTGCCTGGTGTTTCAGCAAATGCCGCAATTGATGTTACACTGACAGCAAGGCCGATCGCCGTACCCATCAATAGTCTGTTAAATGCATTCATAATATAGAACCTCTCCTATTGGTTTCATGTTATGCTACGTATTGGCCCGGCGGTTATGCCCCCCAGGTTTTCTCCAAAACACGCAGCCAGTTTTCGTGGCAAAGTTTGGCCATTAACGCATCGCTATAGCCATGCTCTACCATCGCCTGTCTTAAATTGGGCAGATCCGCTACAGTTGTGACACCTTGCGGCACAATCGCCCCGTCGTAATCCGAACCAAGACCAACACGATCTTCGCCCAGATGCTCAATGAGGTAATCCAGATGTTGCAGCATCTTTGTTAGCGGTATATCCGCTAACATCCGTCCGTCATCGCGCAAGAATGCAGCTGCAAAATTCAAACCGACAATACCGTCGCTTTCACGGATCGCGGCCAACTGTTTATCCGTTAGATTGCGTGAATGTGGGCAAATCGTATGCACATTCGAATGCGTGGCGACCAAAGGCTTTGTTGAATGCCGTGCCACGTCCCAAAAGCCCGCTTCGTTGAGATGCGACAGATCAAACATGATCCCCAACTCATTGCAACGCTTAAGCAAGCGCAAACCATGATCGGTCAACCCTTCACCAATGTCAGGGCCACTTGGATAGCGAAACGGCACCCCATGGCCAAAAATAGTTTCCCGGCTCCACACTGGGCCAATAGATCGCAAGCCTGCCTGATAAAGCACTTCTAACGTGTGCAAATCAGGGTCAATAGCCTCGGCCCCTTCTATGTGAAAAATCGCGGCCATCTTACCTGTTGCCATGGCACCACGAATGTCTGCCACGTTGCGGCATACCTTCAGGTAATCGCGCTTCTCCAGATCAAATAGGATTGCCGCTTGTGACATTGCCACAGGTAATGCATCTTCCCAGTCAATCGGTTCAGGCAAAGGCAAATCGTAGCTAGGCTGGCTCATCGCATCGACTTTTTCTTCGCGGTCAATCGGTGATGGGATATATACGGCAAAAAAGCCTCCGGAAAATCCGCCCGCTTTTGCTTTGACAAGATCAATAGCACCGTCACGCCCTTTGGCGAATGTCTCTGACGCAGACAATCCACCCGCGCGGTAAAGCTGTAACAGAACATCATTATGCCCGTCAAAAATACCGGGTGTCAAATTATCAGTCATAGTTCCCCCAAAGCGTTCCGTGATCATTTTGCCAAAATTAATGCGGAACACATTTCATATCAGCACTGTAAATGTAACGACTGCGGCAAGGCTAATCGCCCGAATATCGCTTGCCTCTACTAAAGCTTAAGTCGACAACTTACATAAGATTATTTCATAGACAAGTGAAAATACTATCACATATAATCATACTTCTATGAGGATTCTGCAAAGGGCATAAGCATGGCCGTCAAACCTTGGCACAGCCTACCCGAATATCAAGCTCTGCGCGCTTTGATGCAAGGCGGCACTACGACTGCGGCAGCACAACAATTAGGCCTGTCACAATCTGCCATCAGCCGTTCAATTGCCAGTTTAGAAGCCCGTACCGGAAACATGTTATTTGAACGCGAAGCAGGTCGTTTGCGGCCCACACAAGAAGCCGTACGCCTGAACCGTCGCCTTGACCCGCTGTTTGCCGCGCTTGATCGCATCGACGGCCCAGTGGTTCCGGTGCAAGAAACCTTGCGCATCATTGCTCCCCCAACTTATGCTCACCGTTTTCTCGTGACCCATATTACCAGTTTTTTAACAGCAAACCCACATTTCTATGTCAGCCTAGAGGTTAATACATCAGATGAAGTGATCCGCGGCATCCTAGATGACCGGTTTGATCTGGGCGTCACCGGGGTGGAATTATCCCGTGACGGTGTTAAGTTACTGCCCTACCGCATCTCAGATGCAGTTTGCGCCATGGCATCTAGCCATCCATTAGCAAAAAAGCCAGAAATCCACCCTGAGGATTTACACCAGCAGCCTTTCATCGCCTTAACTTATCGTCATGCAAGGCGCACTCAGTTAGATAAAATCCTAAGCCAGTCGCGCAGCACACCGCGCATCATGGCAGAAGTTTCAACCTCTTTCGCGGCTGTCGATATGGCCAAAGAAGGTTTGGGCCTTGCAGTGGTTAACCCTTTTCCAGTCTATCATTACCGATCTAGCGACTTGATCTTTCGCCCCTTTGCTTCCCAAATCGAGTATCGCAGCTATTTCGCTACCTCGGCTCAACGCCCATTGCCACGGGTTGCACGCGCTTTTATTCGGCACTTGCGTTTGCATACGCCAGCGGATCCATTTTCGCGAAAAGGTTAGATTTAGGCCCGCCATAAGACAATATCATATCAGGCCAACCACTGACCAGATCGCATCATTTTGGTTTATTTTTTCATCATTCAAGCAAGAATGCGCCACGTGGAACGTGACGCATTCTTGCAAAAGTTATTGTACAGATCAGTTCAGCGCTGCATCCGTAATCTCATGTGTCCAGGCACCAACCGGTTGCTTGGTGATCACAGGATCAGAGCCACCAGACATCAAACTATCTACTGTGCGTTGGAAATCAGCTGGATCAAGCGCGCCATTAGATCCTCCAGTCAGCTTGGCGATCTCACGCATCATACGTTTTTGATGCTCTTCGGTCTGTGCACCTGACGCATCATTGTCCAGCACAATGCCGGCCGCTTCATCAGGGTGACTTTCAGCATATTTCCAGCCCTTCATAGACGCGCGCACGAACCGTACCATCTTATCCTTAAACGCTGCATCTTTCAGGTTCTCACCCAGAACATACATCCCGTCTTCAAGTGTTGCCACACCTTGGTCTTCATATTTGAACACCACCAGATCATCCGCCGTTAGACCCGCGTCAATAATCTGCCAGTATTCATTATATGTCATGGTTGAAACACAAGCTGCCTGACCTTGCAAAATCGGGTCAACATTAAAGCCCTGCTTCAAAACCGTCACACCGCCCTCAGAGCCGTCAGTTTTCAAACCCAACTTGCTCATCCAGCTCAGAAACGGATACTCGTTGCCAAAGAACCAAACCCCTAATGTTTTACCTGCGAAATCCGCAGGCGTATTAACACCGGCATCCTTACGACAGGTCAGCATCATGCCAGAGGTCTTGAACGGTTGTGCGATATTGACCAGATCCAGCCCCTTCTCACGCGATGCAAGCGCAGAGGGCATCCAATCCAAAACCACATCAGCCCCGCCACCTGCAATCACTTGCGCTGGTGCAATATCTGGGCCACCTGGTTTAATCGTAACATTCAGATCTTCTGCGTTGTAAAAACCTTTATCCAATGCCACGTAATATCCTGCAAACTGCGCCTGGGTTACCCATTTCAGTTGCAAACTGACATCATCCGCCGCTTGCGCAACTGAAGACCCCAGTGCCAACGCACCTGCGAGTGCTGTTGTTAATAATTTGTTCATTGTTATTCTCCCTTGTTGAATTTAAGTTTTAAGTATTATCCCCGTTGCGATGGGTGCCAAAAAGTCACGGCTTTCTCGATCATTGCCACCGCCCCGTAAAATGCTGACCCCGCCAAGGCCGCCACTGTAATTTCAGCCCAGACCATATCCAGCGCTAACCGGCCAACCTCTGTTGAAATTCGAAACCCCATACCCTTTATGGGCGAACCAAAGAACTCTGCCACAATCGCCCCGATCAGTGCAAGTGTCGAACATATTTTCAGCCCGTTAAAGATAAACGGCATCGCCGCAGGCAGCCGCAGCTTGGCCAAGCCTTGCCAGTAACTAGCACCATATGTCTGCATTAAATCGCGTTGCATATGATCCGATGCTTTCAACCCTTCAACTGTATTGACCAACATTGGGAAAAACACCATCACCACCACAACGGCAGCTTTTGACTGCCAGTCAAACCCGAACCACATCACTAATATCGGTGCCATGCCCACAATCGGCAGAGCCGCTACGAAATTGCCCACAGGCAAAAGTCCGCGTTGTAAAAACGGCGAACGATCCACTGCAATCGCGACCAGAAACGCCGCACCACACCCCATGATAAACCCAGACATTGCCCCCTTCACGAAAGTCTGCACAAAATCGACCCAAAGGATCGGTAAGCTGGCTGCAAACCGCACGGCAATAGCTGAAGGTGGCGGTAATAAGATCGGGCTTATCCCGTATCCACGCACAATCCCTTCCCATAAAACCAAAAGTGTGACCCCAAAAATGAAAGGCACCAACAATGATACAATTCGCGTTTTAGGCCCTTTGGAAAGCTTCACATTCAAAGCCCACATTACCGCCCAAAAGACCATTGCACTTAGAAGCCAACTCATCGCAGCATCCCCATTCGTTTCAGGGTTACATTCTGCAACACTCCGATCAGTGCCACCAAAGCCGCTGCCAGTACCGCCGCCGAAATCAGTGCGCTCCATATCTGAATGGTTTGCCCGTAATAACTTCCCGCCAGCAGGCGCGCACCTAATCCGGCCACAGCCCCGGTTGGTAATTCGCCCACAATCGCGCCCACTAAAGACGCCGCCATAGCGATTTTCAAAGACGGAAACAGATAAGGTAGCGAACTGGGCAGGCGCAGTTTCCAAAACATTGTTGGCTTTAACGCATTCCAGGTACGCATCTGATCCATTTGCATCGCATCAGGCGACCGCAGCCCCTTTACCATGCCCACAACAACAGGGAAAAATGACAGGTACATCGATATAAACGCTTTGGGTAAAAGCCCCGATATGCCCACCGCATTCAGCACCACGATAATCATCGGGGCCACGGCCAGTATCGGAATGGTTTGACTGGTAATCACCCAAGGCATCACCGACATATCCATCGCCCGGCTATGTACAATGCCCACCGCCAGCAGTATCCCAAAACCCGTCCCCATAGCGAACCCCAACAAGGTCGCAGACAACGTAATCCAACCATGCCAGATTAAAGATCGTTTTGAGGTGATTTTTTTCAGCACCGTGGTCTTGTAAATCTCTGCCGCCACTTGATGCGGCGCGGGCAGCAGTGGTTTTTTCTGCGCCATCGTATCAGACACCATTTCAGAGAAACTCAGTGTCACATCCACCCGTTTCGCCTTATCATAAGCCCAAGGCGCATTCAGTGCCACAGCCGCCCCGTACCAGATCACAAAGATCGCCATCACAACCGTCAGAACCGGAAAAAATGACCTCATATCGCCACTTTCAGCTGCAAAATTGTTAATACGGCTGTGCCATACACCTGACATACGCTTGCCATACCCATTCCATATACTGGTTTCTGCCCCCGGTTAACCATTTGAATGCCCCTCGATCAGCCCGTCACGCACACGGTGAGCAATCTCGATAAATTCAGGTGAATCCCGAATTTCCAAGGGCCGTTCTTTGGGTAATGTGCTTTCTATCACATCAGCGATCTGACCCGGGCGTGGGCTCATCACCACGATTTTAGTCGACAAATAAACCGCTTCGGGGATCGAGTGGGTGACAAAACAAATCGTCTTATAAGTACGTGCCCATAGAGCTAATAATTGCTCGTTCAAATGGTCGCGAACAATCTCGTCTAACGCACCAAACGGCTCATCCATCAGTAGAATATCGGCGTCAAATGCCAAGGCCCGTGCAATACTTGCCCGCTGTTGCATGCCGCCTGAAAGTTGCCACGGAAACTTTTTCTCAAATCCTGCAAGTTCCACCAATTCAAGTACCTTTGAAACCCGTTCATTTTGTTCGGACTTCGAATAACCCATAATCTCTAGCGGCAGTTTGATATTGCCGCCGATGCTACGCCACGGATACAAACCCGCCGCCTGAAAAACATAGCCATAAGCTCGCGCCATTCGCGCCTCATGCGCAGAAACACCATTCACAGAGACCGTGCCGCCCGTCGGGCTTTCCAGATCAGCAATCACTCGTAATAACGTAGTTTTTCCACAACCAGAAGGCCCAATGAAAGATACGAAATCACCCTTTTCAACGGTAAGATTGATATCTTTCAACGCATGTACCGGCCCGTCATTTGTTTCAAATGTCAGATCTAGGCCTTTGGTTTCTATTATCTTTTCTTTGCTCATGAAATTAACCTTTTTAAATTCCCGCAGGGATATTCATCGGATCACGTTCCACTTTGCGAGGGCTGTTCAGTTCTTTCCACTTGCTAAGCGCGGTCTGCGCCGAAGCAAATGCGGGGCGTGGCACAAAGCGGCCCCGACCCGGTTGCGGTTGGCTGTTTTTGCCCCATGCCCAGATCACTTCACCACGCGACAGAGTATAGCGCGCGTTGGCCGTAACTTCAAAACCTTCAAACACATTATAATCCAGAACCGAGTGGTGGTTACTGGGTGAAATAGTTTTGGAAATCTTTGGATCCCAGACCACAATATCCGCGTCAGCCCCTTCAACTATCGCACCTTTTTTCGGATAGATATTCAGGATTTTAGCGACGTTGGTACTGGTCACAGCGACAAATTCACTGGGCGTCAAACGTCCGGTTTCAACACCTTCAGTCCAAAGCACAGAAAGCCGTTCTTCCAAACCGTTTGACCCATTAGGGATCAAACAAAAGTTATCGCGCCCAGCGCGTTTCTGTTCGGTATTAAATGCCGCATGATCAGTGGCAACCACTTGTAAACTGCCTGACTGCAAGCCGGCCCAAAGGGATGCTTGATGTTCCTTATTACGAAACGGTGGCGACATCACACGGCGCGCCGCATGATCCCAATCTTTGTTGAAATATTCACTTTCATCCAATGTTAAGAATTGTATGAGAGGCTCGCCATAGACACGCATTCCTTTTTGCCGTGCACGGCGAATAGCTTCATGTGCCTGCTCACAGGATACATGCACAATATAAAGCGGAACCCCTGCGGCGTCAGCAATAGTAATCGCACGGTTCGCCGCTTCACCTTCCAGTTCAGGCGGGCGCGAATAGGCATGACCCTCTGGCCCTGTGATACCTTGCCCCATGTATTTTTTCTGAAGTAAATCAACAAGATCACCGTTTTCAGCATGCACCATCGGCAACGCACCCAGCTCTTTACAACGCTCAAAAGACGCGAACATTTCGTCGTCTTCCACCATCAAAGCACCCTTATAGGCCATGAAGTGTTTAAAACTGTTTACCCCCATTTTCACCGCATCTTCCATCTCGCGGTGGATGTCTTCATTCCAGCCTGTGATCGCCATGTGATAGCCCACATCAGAACAGATTTGCGGTGCTGATTTACGATGCCATTCATTGATCGCATTCTTGATACTGCCATCTGCCCCTGGCAGGCAAAAATCCACAATCATCGTGGTACCGCCCGTTGCCGCAGCCCATGTACCAGACTCGAAAGTTTCCGCCGCTGTGGTGCCCATAAAAGGCATTTCCAAATGCGTATGCGGATCAATCCCGCCCGGGATCACATAAGCCCCTTCGGCATCGATATATTCATCGCCCGTCAGGTTTTCGCCGATCTGTTTAATGATCTCACCGTCGATCAGAACATCGGCTTTCCAAGCACGATCCGCCGTGCAGACTGTGCCGTTTTTGATGACTTTGGTCATTTTCGATTGCCTTTCATGTATACGTTTTCTGAATTGAAATGTACTGGGACTTCAAATGTAAGCTTGTGAGATTTCATCCTTTCTCCACCAATATTCAAATCCGCTAGCGAAAGAACATTAATTTTTCCGCCACCGTCTAAAGAGGTTGTCACTTCAACTTCAAACTTAACCATTTGTGGTTCAAAAACGGGTTTCCCTTCGATGGCACCAGGCGCAATAGTAACATTAGCTTTTTTTTGAGCAGCGGTTACCCCTTTGGATATATCAATGAGTGATTTCTCTATGTATTCATCTAACCTCACGCCACAATCCCGGCCGTTTCAACAACAGCCTGCATCAAAACATCGGCCCCAGCCGTCGCCCATTCTTTGGATATTTCTTCCGCTTCATTGTGTGATAACCCACCCACGCAAGGGCACATCACCATAGCCGTTGGTGTCACACCGTTGATCCAACAGGCGTCATGGCCCGCCCCTGAGATTAGGTTCATATGGCTATAGCCCATGCGTTCAGCAGCATTACGCACAGCTGTGACACAAGTCTCGTCAAACTCTACCGGGTCAAATCCACCGACTTTTTCAAACGTAATACCCAGCCCCATGTCTTCACAAAGTTTGGTCGCTCCAACTTTCAGGCGGGTTTCCATATCCTCGATCACACTCAGATCAGGGGAACGGAAGTCAACGGTGAAAACCACCTTGCCGGGGATCACGTTGCGAGAATTTGGGTAGACATCGATATGGCCTGCCGCCCCCACCGCATGAGGGGCATGCGACCATGCAATTTCATCCACCAGTTCCAGAACTTTGGCCATGCCAAGACCTGCATTTTTACGCATCGGCATCGGGGTTGACCCCGTGTGGCTATCCTTACCTGTGATGGTCACTTGCGTCCAAGACAGTCCTTGGCCATGGGTCACCACGCCAATATCTTTGCCTTCGATTTCAAGGATCGGCCCTTGTTCAATATGCAACTCAAAGAACGCATGCATTTTACGTACGCCGACTTCTTCGTCGCCACGCCAGCCAATACGGGCTAGTTCATCACCGAACTTTTTACCCTCAGAATCCTCTCGGTCATAAGCCCATTCTTGGGTGTGCACCCCCCCAAAAACACCTGAAGCCAGCATTGCAGGGGCAAAGCGGGTGCCTTCTTCGTTCGTCCAGTTGGTAGCCACAATCGGGTGTTTTGTTTTAATATCCATATCGTTTAATGTGCGCAAAATTTCCAAGCCACCTAGCACACCTAAAATTCCGTCGTACTTGCCACCTGTGGGCTGGGTATCAAGATGTGATCCCACATAAACTGGCAGCGCTTCGGGGTCTGTGCCTTCACGGCGTGCAAACATATTACCCATCTGATCAAGCCCCATGGAGCATCCTGCGTCTTCGCACCATTTCTGAAACAGTGCGCGCCCTTCAGCATCTTCGTCAGTCAGTGTCTGCCGATTATTACCACCTGCCACGCCAGGGCCAATCTTGGCCATTTCCATCAGGCTATCCCACAAACGGTCGCCGTTAATACGTAAATTGCTTACAGATGTTGTCATCAATCAATCTCCCAATCAGTATAGGGTCAAACTTACCCTTGATATTTCCTGACCATATGGTCAAAACTATGAACGTGGTAAGGCCTACTGGTCAAGGCCATTATATTAAAAAAAAGGGCAATAAATGGCGCGCGCAGCATCCACCAAAGGGCCGACCCGCATTCAACGGGAAAAGACTGAAGCCATTCTTGAAGCTGCATTGGAAGTTTTTGCCACATATGGTTTTCGCGGCGCAACATTAGACCAGATCGCTGCACAATCTGGCATATCAAAGCCCAATATTCTATATTATTTCGATGGCAAAGAAGCCATCCACGCAGTGTTATTGGCCCGTTTGTTAAAGACATGGTTAGAACCTTTGGAACAGTTAAGCCATCAAGGTGATCCGATTGAGGAAATATGCGCTTACGTAGCGCGCAAGCTAGCAATGTCGCGTGATTATCCACGCGAAAGCCGCCTGTTTGCAAATGAAATTTTGCAAGGCGCCCCACATATATTGGAGGAGCTTACAGGGCCGTTAAAAACCTTAACCGACAAAAAAGCTGCCCTGATACAGGATTGGATAGATGCAGGTAAAATCAAAGCAATAGATCCTCATCATTTAATCTTTTCAATTTGGTCATGCACCCAGCATTATGCAGATTTCGATGTGCAGGTGCGTGCGGTTTTATCCGGTAAAGCAAAAAACCGCTTTGACCAGGCTGCCATTTTTCTGGATCGCATGTATCGTGCAACGCTCACTCCTTGATTACTCTGCTGCCGTTGCCGATGGGTTGTTAGGGTGCGTGGTCCAGTCAGCTTTTACATCACTGACAACTGTGCCTGTGCGTGGATCAATCGCGCCAGCGGCCATCGGTTCCATGCTGATACAATTTTCAACTGGGCAAACATTAACGCAAAGATTACAAGCTACACATTCATCATCATCCACACTGAAAACACGATCATCCGACATCAGAATTGCCTGATGTGATGTGTCTTCGCATGCAGCATAACAACGACCGCATTTGATGCACAGGTCCTCATCAATCTTGGCCTTGGCAATATAATTCAAGTTCAGATTCTGCCAATCAGATGTGTTGGGCACTGCGCGCCCGACAATATCACTGATATCTGTGATCTGCTTCTCATCCATCCATTGGCTTAAACCACTGATCATCTCTTCCACCACTTTAAAGCCATAGGTCATCGCAGCAGTACAAACCTGTACATTGCCAGCCCCCATCACCATAAACTCAGCGGCATCACGCCATGTGGTAACACCACCAATGCCAGAGATTGGCAATTTCGCCGTGGCAGGATCACGGGCAATTTCAGCCACCATATTAAGTGCAATTGGTTTCACTGCAGGGCCGCAATATCCGCCATGGGCACCTTTGCCGTCAATCGTGGGTTCAGGGGCGAATAGATCTAAATCAACAGATGTGATTGAATTAATCGTGTTGATCAAACTCACTGCATCAGCCCCCCCTGCAAGGGCGGCTTGTGCGGGTTTGCGCACATCGGTGATGTTAGGTGTCAGTTTCACGATGCACGGCATGCGTGAATATTGCTTACACCAGCGTGTCACCATTTCGATATATTCCGGCACTTGGCCCACGGCTGATCCCATACCGCGTTCTGCCATGCCGTGCGGGCAACCGAAATTCAGTTCGATCCCGTCGGCACCAGTGTCTTCAACTTCGGCCAGAATATTTTTCCATGCTTGTTCTTCACACGGCACCATCAATGACACAATCAAAGCCCGGTCAGGGTAATCCCGTTTCACCGCCTTGATTTCACGCAAATTCACTTCCAGTGGGCGGTCTGTAATCAGCTCAATATTATTCAGCCCCAAAAGGCGGCGATCTGCACCCCATATGGCACCGTAACGCGGGCCATTTACATTAACCACAGGCGGGCCGGCTTCGCCCAAGGTTTTCCAAACCACGCCGCCCCAGCCGGCTTCAAATGCGCGACGCACATTATATTCTTTATCCGTTGGCGGGGCTGAGGCCAGCCAGAACGGATTAGGTGATTTAATGCCAATAAAGTTGCTTGTCAGATCAGCCATTTCACTGCCCCTTTTTGTCAGATGTATCGCCTAAAAGGCTTGCATGAATATCCAGTGCGGCATCACGCCCCTCAGCCACGGCTGTGACTGTCAAATCATCGCCGCCTTGTGCACAGTCACCACCAGCCCAGACGCCGTTTACAGATGTGCGGCCCGTTTCAGTGACATTTATTTTACCGCTTTCTATCGTCAATGCCCCAGGTACATCTTCAATCACCTGCCCGATCGCCTTAAATATCTGATCGGCCTGCAATTCAAAGCTTTCGCCTGTTGTGATCAACTTGCCATCCAGCGTTTGCGTATAAGCAAATTCAATCCCTGCCGCCGCCCCATTACCAGTCACCTTGACCGGCTGCGCATTATAAATAATCCGCACACCTTTTGAGGTTGCCAGATCTTGTTCGAAAACTGATGCACTCATTCGATCTTTACTGCGCCGGTAAACCATCGTCACATCCAATGCGCCTAAGAGCTTGGCTTGCACCGCTGCATCCACAGCCGTCATACCACCACCGATCACAACCACATGTTTTCCAATCGGTAGAGCACTTAAATCGGCGGATTGGCGTAAATCAGAAATGAACGAAACTGCATCCAGAACATTATCTTTATCTTCACCATCCGCGCGCAACGCATTTACTCCGCCAAGCCCCATGCCCAGAAAGACCGCGTCATAATCAACCTGTAACTGTTCTAAAGTAATATCCGTGCCCAGTGTTTGGCCATATTTCAAAGTGATCCCGCCAATGCTGAGCAACCAATCCAGTTCTTTTTGCGCAAACCCATCGACAGATTTGTAAGAGGCAATACCAAATTCGTTCAAGCCACCGCCCTTAGGGCGCGCATCATACAAAGCCACATCATGGCCTAAAGTCGCTAAACGATGCGCGCATGACAGGCCCGCAGGCCCTGCCCCAACAATAGCCACAGATTTTCCGGTGGATGCCGCACGCACAAACGGTTGGTGCCCTTTGGCCATTAACCCGTCTGTGGCATAGCGTTGCAAACGGCCGATTTCCACTGGCTTTCCCTCTGCAGTTTCCCGTACACAAACCTCTTCGCACAAGGTCTCTGTAGGGCAAACACGCGCGCACATACCACCTAAAATATTTTGCGAAAAGATCGTATTGGCCGACGCATCAGGCGTACCTGTTGCAATTTGGCGAATAAAAAGCGGGATATCGATGCTGGTCGGACACGCTTCCATACAAGGGGCGTCATAACAAAAATAACAACGGTCCGCCGCGACCAATGCTTCATGATCGTCCAATATCGGGTGAAGATCAGAAAAGTTATCACTTAGAACGTCATTATTCAAACGCCCGGCAACAATCCCGTCTGTGGCTACTGAGTTCGGCATACCTGCCTCCGCTTTGCTACATTTCAATGGAATCACCTTGGCACAGCTTTAAAAATTTATCAAATGGTAAATTTTTAAAGCTGGTGACGTGCGGCACGAAACATTCTTCGATAGCACCTTAGTATTACGGACAGCTGCATGACCAACCAGACTGACAGTGCTACGCGTGAAATATGTTGATCAAGTGGTTAAACTGTCAGACCCACTGCTTTCGGACGGTTGGGTAAATCCAGCCGGGTCACAGATGGTGGCGTTTGCGCAATCACTTTACCTTTTCGGATGACGTGCAAACGGGTGGCGCGCAAGCGGATCGCTTCAATCGAGTCCTTGGCTTCAAATATTACTAGGTTGGCATCACACCCCTTAGCCACGCCATAGCCTTGCAACCCCATGATCTGTGCTGAATTTTGCGTCACCGCATCAAAGCACCATGCCATATCGGCACGTGACGACAATTGCCCCACATGCAACCCGATTAAAGCCACATCCAACATATCAGCCCGTCCCAATGAGTACCAGGGATCCATCATACAATCTTGCCCAAAACCCACACATAACCCTGCATCACGCAATTCGCGCACCCGGGTCATCCCGCGCCGTTTGGGGTAATTGTCATGGCGACCTTGCAGCATGATATTGATTGCCGGGTTTGGAATAACATTCAGTTCAGCCTCAGCCATCAACGGGATCAGTTTCGAAACATAATAATTATCCATCGAATGCATCGAAGTCAGATGTGATCCTGTCACACGCCCCTGCAAACCCAACCGCGTGGTCTCATAGGCCAATGTTTCCACATGACGGCTAAGTGGATCATCGCTTTCGTCGCAATGCATATCGATCATCAGCCCGCGTTCTGCTGCAATTTCACAAAGTGCTGTTACAGACCGTTTACCCTCATCCATCGTACGTTCAAAATGCGGGATGCCCCCCACAACATCCACTCCCATATCCAAGGCCTGCAAAGTATTACCCATCGCATTTGAGTCTCGGAAAACACCGTCTTGCGGAAAAGCCACCAGTTGCAGATCAATGTACTCTTTAACCTGTTCGCGCACCTCCAAAAGCGCTGTGACACCTTTTAAATCATCATCGCAGACATCCACATGGCTGCGAATAGCCCCGATACCCATCGACACGGCAATATCGCAATAACGCAAGGCCCGTTCAATGATCTCGTCCACAGTCTGCAATGGCTTCAGCTCACCCCAAAGGGCGATACCTTCCAGCAAAGTACCCGATGTGTTCATCCGCGGACGGCCCAATGACAAGGTCGCATCTAAATGAAAGTGCGGATCAACAAAGGGGGGGCTGACCAGTTGATCACCCGCATCAAGCGTTTGCTTCGCCTTTGCAGTGATCCCTTTTTCAACGGCACTGATCTTGCCATTCTCACAAGCAATATCCACACCAGTTTGCCCATCTGGCAGCGTGGCATTCTTAATCAGAAGATCGACCATTATCTTTGTCCTTTAAACCAAGGTGTTAGCAATGCGCGTGGGTAATCGGCTTTTCGCGCCACAATAACCAGCGCAATAATTGACAACACGTAAGGCGCCATCAAAAACACCTGTCCGGGAATAATTGCACCGGCTTGAGTTTGCAAGCGCACTTGCAATGCATCAAACATGCCAAACAATAACGCCCCCATCAAAGCTTTTCTGGGTTGCCAACTGGCAAAAATTACCAGCGCAATGCAAATCCAACCACGCCCGTTGACCATGCCGAAAAAGAACGCGTCAAACGCCGACATTGTTAAAAACGCACCGCCTAATGCCATCAGGGCCGAGCCTGCAATCACCGCTCCCATGCGCAACTTGATCACCGACAGGCCTTGCGCATTCACCGCCTCAGGGTTGTCTCCCACAGCTTTGATCGCCACACCAAGAGCTGTTTTTTCCATTACCCACCAAACAATGCCGACAAGGGCCAATGCCAGCCATGTCATTGCAGTTTGTTGAAACAATACTGGGCCAAAAAAAGGCAAGTCGGATAGTACGGGGATATCCAATGCCCGAAACGGTTCAATGCGCGGCGGAGAACTGACTTTAGGTAACGCGGTGCGATAAGTAAAGGATGCCGCCGAGCTGGCAAAAAGCGTAATACCCAACCCCGAAACATGTTGTGATAGGCCGAAAACAACAGTTAAAAGAGCGTGGAATGCTCCAAACACCCCACCAGCAAAAGCTGCCGCCAAAATACCGCCCCATAAGCCTGCACCCAACCAAACCGCCATCCAACCAGTCATCGCACCCACAACGAAAATGCCTTCGATACCAAGGTTTAGAACGCCAGAACGTTCACATAACAATGCGCCTAATACACCAAATATCAGCGGGGTGGCAATGCGCAGGGATGCGGCCCAAAAACTGTCGCTAAGAAAAATATTCAAAAAATCCATCATGATGCATCGCCTTTATGACGATCCCATTTCAGATCAAACCGCGCGAAAAACCCACCTAGCAACACACAGATCAACGACATCGAGACAATAAGGTCAGCGATAAAGCTGGAAACCCCGATCGCCCGACTCATACTATCGGCCCCGACAAAAACGGATGCAACAAACAGACTGGCGGCGATCACGCCTAAGGGGGACAGCCCTGCAAGCATGGCCACAACGATACCAGTATAACCAAAGCCCGGTGATAGATCAGCAGTTAAATACCCTTTTAACCCCGCAACTTCGCTGACCCCTGCAACACCTGCCAAAGCCCCTGACGCCATCGCAACCGCCAGATAAGTCTTATTTACCGCAATGCCTGCATGACGGGCCGCGGCAGCATTTTCACCCACAGCACGGATTTTAAACCCCCAGACCGTCATCGCCAGAATAACATAAGCCACCACTGCGGTGCCCAAAGCCAGAATAAATCCCGCATGCAGGCGCATACGCGTGATGAGCTGCGGTAAAATCGCGTTATCAACAATCGGTTCTGATTGTGGCCAGCCCAAGCCCATTGGATCTTTTAAAGGGCCTTCCAGCATCATTTGCAGGAAAATCAGAATAATAAAATTCAATAAAAGTGAAGTCACAACCTCATCTGCACCAAAGCGGGTTTTCAGCAATGCAGGGCCAAGCATACCCAAGCCGCCGGCAATAGCACCTGCTGAGATCAACAGTGGGATCATCAGTATCGGCGGGCCCTCGATCATACCTGTGCCGACCCAGACGGCAGCCATTGCACCAAGGTACAACTGCCCTTCAGCTCCAATATTCCAAAGCTTAGCACGAAATGCAACAGCCGCCGCCAGCCCCGTAAAAATTAACGGCGTGGCTCTGGTCAGCATTTCAGTAAAATTGAACAGCGAGCCGAAAACACCTTTGATCATCTGAACATAGGCATCCAAAATCGAAGCCCCCGTGAACACCAGCGGAATAGCTGCCAGTAACAAAGATCCAAAGGCGGCCAGAACCGGAATACCTAAAGACACCCAGCGCGATTGGTTTTCTTTTGGTGTAATTTGAATCATGTTTCCTTACCCCCAGCCATCATCAGGCCGATAACCGCGCGATCACGGCTGTTTGTTTCCAAAAGATGCCCATCATGCATCACAAGAATACGGTCTGCCAAAGCCAGAACCTCATCCAGATCTTCTGAGATCAAAACAACACCAGCGCCACGATCACGAGCTTCAAACAAGCGGCGGCTAACTTCACTTGCCGCCTTGAAATCCAGCCCTCTTGTTGGCTGGTTCGCAAGGATTAAATCAGGCGAAGTTTCCAACACACGGGCCAGGATCAGTTTTTGGATATTACCCCCAGATAAAAGTGCTGAACGCGCCTCTATTCCTGGGCCACGCACATCATATTCTTGTGTTAATTCCTGCGCGTGTTTTGCAATTTGCGCGTTACGTAAAAAACCGTATTTTTGCACATCTGGCGCATCCAACCGTTCAATTACCAGGTTTTCGGCCACCGACATCGTGCTGACAATACCATCATGGTGACGATCTTCTGGGATACGTCCAACACCAGCCTTCAACATCGCTTTCGGGTTAGGTTTTGGCATGGCTTGCCCATTCACAGACACAGTGCCTGCAAGGGGCTGCACAAGCCCAGAGACAAGCCCGGCAAAAGCGCTTTGACCATTGCCGGAAACCCCAGCAATTCCTACGATTTCACCACCATGAACCGTCAAATTCAGGCCCGCTAAACCTTGCCCGCTACCTGCACCGGATGTCTTGATATCCTGCAATTCCAAAATCGGTTTTTTAGGGGCACCTGCGATACGCGCAGGCAACTCTAAATCTTCGCCGACCATCATACGGATTATCGATGCTGTGTCAGCGTCTTTTGTTGCCATTTCACCGGTTTTGCACCCATGGCGTAACACGGAAATACGATCGGAAAATGCCTGAACCTCATGCAGTTTGTGTGAAATAAAAATCACCGACAAACCATCATCGACCATCGCACGCATTGCGGTAAACATCGTATCCGCCTCTTGCGGGGTCAGCACAGCTGTGGGTTCATCCAACACCAGAATGCGCACATCACGGTATAAAGCTTTTAGAATTTCCACTCGTTGGCGTTCACCAACGGTCAAATCACCTACCCGCGTATCCAAAGGCGCAATCAGACCAGAAGTATTCATCAACTGCGTCAGTTTTTCCCGCGCATCGCGCGTATGTCGCGCCAACCGTAACAATGGCTCTGCACCCAGCAAGATATTATCCAACACGCTTAAATTCTCTGCCAACGTAAAGTGCTGATGCACCATGCCAATGCGTGCATCTATTGCTGCTTGTGGCTGGCCTGTTGGCAATATGGTTTCAGTCCCATCTTCGCCCCAAACATGCACGGCACCCGCATCAGGCGTATATTGCCCAAAAAGCATATTCATAAGCGTGGTCTTACCAGCGCCGTTTTCGCCTAACAGAGCCAAAACCTCACCGCGATGCAGATCAAGGTCAATCGCGTCAGCCGCTAAAACCGATCCAAACCGCTTGGTCATGCCACGCAAAGATAATATTAAAGGAGATGTCATCAAAATGTGACCCGGGCAGTTAACGGCCCAGGCCAACCTTTATCTATTTATCAGACACAGGAGGGTCATTGTTCACAACAACTGTAAACGCGCCAGATTTGATATCAGCTTCAACCGCAGTCACTTTTTCAATCACATCCGCAGGCACCAGTGCCGCATCTACAATCACAGAACCGCCCCCATGACCCATATAACTGTATTGACCGTAATCAGCAGCTTTGTATGAACCATCTGCGACCGCTGCAATCGCCTTATCGATTGTCGGTTCCATATGCCATAATGCTGAACTTAGGATGGTATTGGGATAATCACCTGAAGTATCAATCACATTACCAATAGCTTTGATACCCCGCTCAACAGCGGCATCCGATACACCGAAACGTTCCGCATACATAACATCAGCACCTGCATCCATCATCGCAAAAGCGCTTTCTTTAGCTTTGGGCGGGTCATACCAACTGTCTAGAAAGTTCACCAGAAACTTCACGTCAGGGTTCACAGAACGCGCGCCATCCATAAACGCATGCATTAACCGGTTCACCTCAGGAATGGCGAAACCACCAACCATGCCGATCACGTTGGATTTAGAGGCAGAGCCCGCAACAATACCTGACAAGTAGCTTGGTTCATGTATCCAATTATCAAATACGGAAAAGTTATCGCCGGCAGGTTCAAAAGACGAGCCCATCAAAAATGCAGTATCAGGGTAATCTTTAGCTACCTTACGCGCAGCACGCTCCAGACCGAACACTTCGCCTACGATCAGTTTGTGACCTGCTTCAGCATATTCGCGCATCACGCGCTCATAATCTGTATTGGCCACATTTTCAGAAAATGTGTATTCAATATCGCCGCGCTCTTGGGCGGCATTCAATGCGATGTGAATACGGCTAATCCATTGTTGTTCAACTGGCAGTGTGAAAATAGCCGCGACCTTGATCGCTTCAGCCGCTGCCATACCTGCCGTGCCAAGTGTCGTTACAACTGCAAAACCTGCAATCACGCACCGGCGGGTGAGTTTGTTTAGAAACATGTGTTTTCCCCCGTTAAAAGATGAAACGAAACCTATGGGATTCGTTATTTAAAAACATAGTCATTTTTTGACCAAATAGTCAAAGTTTTTGTAAAAGTGTCGCATTAAGGACATGGCATAATATAATCAGGTATAATGCCCGATTCTTTTATAGCAAGATCAATCCCTATACCCTCAAGCTTATCATAGTCAGTAATCAATGCTCTTTTATCGCCTGCCCCACGCTCGCCCAGAATGTCTGTATGAGGCACTTCTAACCAGTTAATATTGTTACAGAGCTTCTGTGGATCAGATAATGGCACCGCGCACCTTAGCTGAGACCCATTCACTGACAATCACAGTTGACAAGATGACCAGCAAAATCATGGAAACCTGTGTCCAAGCCAACGTATTGATTGAGCCGTTTAGTTCCAGACCGATACCGCCCGCACCCACCAGTCCTAAAATAGTACTTTCGCGAATGTTAATATCCCAGCGAAACACCCCGATACCAGAAAATATCGGCAAGACTTGTGGTATGATCCCAAACATCATTTGCTGGGCTTTTGACGCCCCGGTTGCTTCATAAGGCAAAAAGATTCTTTCCAAAATACTTTAAAATAAAGAACTTAAAGGCGGATAGTACTAATTATTTAGTAATATACGTTACAGACGACGATCAAGCATCTAAGTTCAGTATCAATAATTTGTGAGCTTGATTCTCAGCTTATCAACATCATTACTAAACTTTTAGTTTGACAGACCTTAGCTTTCGGCTGACTATATCTTAATCGGCACATGCCGAGTTCGAATTTTCTGGGAGGAAAAAAAATGCGAAAGTATTTACTTTCCGCATCTGCGGTAATCGCCGTAGTAGCGGGTTCCACGACGGTTATGGCCGATGAAGCCTCGGCACAAAAGTGGGTTAATCAAGAGTTCCAGCCGTCATCACTTAGTAAAGATGACCAAATGGCCGAAATGAAATGGTTCATCAACGCCGCCATCCCTTTCTCTGGCATGGAAATAAACGTGCTGTCCGAAGGCATTCCAACACATTCCTACGAGTCTGAGGTGCTGACTAAAGCCTTTGAAGAAATCACCGGCATTAAAGTTAATCACCAGATACTGGGCGAAGGCGAAGTTGTACAAGCCGTGCAAACTCAGATGCAAACAGGCCGTAATCTGTATGATGCTTATGTCAACGACAGCGATTTGATCGGCACTCATTCCCGTTTACAGCTCGCTTATAACCTGACCCAATGGATGGCAGGTACTGGCGCAGATGTAACCAACCCCAACCTTGATCTGGACGATTTTATCGGTACCCAGTTTACCACCGGGCCAGATGGCGATTTATATCAATTACCTGACCAGCAATTTGCCAACCTGTATTGGTTTCGCAAAGACTGGTTTGACCGCGAAGATCTGAAAGCCGCCTTCAAAACCAAATACGGATATGAACTGGGCGTGCCGGTGAACTGGTCAGCTTATGAAGATATTGCCGAATTCTTTTCAAAAGATGTCAAAGAAATCGACGGCACCGCAATTTATGGCCACATGGATTATGGTAAACGCGCGCCTGATCTGGGTTGGCGCATGACCGATGCTTGGCTGTCTATGGCTGGCACCGGTTCTAAAGGTGAGCCAAACGGCATTCCCATTGATGAATGGGGTATCCGTATGGAAGCGGGTTCATGTAACCCATCAGGTGCGTCTGTCAACCGGGGTGGTGCAGCAAACGGGCCTGCAGCAGTTTATGCCATTCGCAAGTGGGATGAATGGTTGCGGGCTTATGCGCCTCCGGGGGCGGCATCTTTTGACTTTTACCAGTCATTGCCAGCCCTTAGCCAAGGCAATGTGGCCCAGCAAATCTTCTGGTACACAGCCTTTACTGCTGACATGGTAAAACCAAAATCCGAAGGCAATAACACTGTGGATGATAACGGCAAGCCGCTTTGGCGCATGGCTCCAAGTCCGCATGGCCCCTATTGGCAAGAAGGTCAGAAAGTTGGCTATCAAGATGTGGGGTCGTGGACTATTTTGAAGTCCACACCCGAAGATCGTGCTAAAGCGGCATGGCTTTATGCACAATTTGTTGTGTCTAAAACTGTTGACGTGAAAAAATCCCACGTTGGTCTGACTTTCATCCGTAACAGTTCTGTCAATCATGCATCATTCTCTGAACGTGCGCCTAATTTGGGTGGGCTGGTTGAGTTTTATCGCTCACCTGATCGTGTGGCCTGGTCTCCAACCGGGATCAACGTACCTGATTATCCCAAACTAGCCCAAATCTGGTGGCAGCAAATTGGTGATGTAAACTCTGGTGCTTTCACCCCGCAAGAAGCGATGGATCGTTTAGCCAATGAGATGGATATCACTATGGCTCGCATGCAAGCGGTTGACGAAGCAGCTAATGTTTACGGGGGATGTGGTCCACGCCTGAACCCAGAAAAAGATGCGGCATTCTGGTATGCTAATGGCGGTGCAAAACCTCCATTAGACAATGAAAAACCACAAGGTTTAACCGTCAACTATGACGATTTGGTAGCCCGCTGGGCTGCGCAATAATCACGCGTTAACAGGCCTGTAAATACACAGGCTTACCGCGCCGGGGCTTTCGGGTCCCGGCATTTTAAACTGGGGCATTCCCCTGTCAGAAAAGTACCTTCATGACGGTTGAGTTAAAAAATATCACCAAACGCGTCGGCGCGAACACCCATATAAAAGAAACCAGCTTGGTGCTTGATTCTGGGCACTTCAACGTGCTTTTGGGGCAAACCGGTGCAGGTAAAACATCTTTGATCAAAATCATGGCGGGACTGGATCCAATCTCCAGCGGCCAAATTTTTATGAACGGGATAGATGTAACAAAATTATCTACCCAAAAACGCAATATTTCTCTGGTACATCAATTTTTCGTTAATTATCCACATATGACCGTGTTTGATAACATTGCTTCCCCTTTAAAAGTTGCAGGCATGGCACAATCCGAAATTCAAGGCCGCGTCGAAGAAGCTGCAGATATCTTGCGACTGCGCCCGATGCTGCACCGCCGCCCGCATGAACTGTCCGGCGGCCAGCAACAACGTACAGCCCTTGCGCGAGCCATTGCCAAAGAAAGCCGCGCAGTTTTTTTAGATGAACCACTGGCGAACCTTGATTACAAACTGCGCGAAGAACTGCGTGAGCAATTGCCCGAACTTTTTGCAGGACGCGGTGCTGTCGTGGTTTACGCCACATCCGAACCCGAAGAGGCTCTGCTGCTGGGCGGCTACACCGCCTTGATGGATGATGGTTATGTCACCCAATTCGGCCCGACTGCCCAAATTTACCGAACCCCGCACAATCTGGCCTCAGCTCAAGTGTTTTCCAGCCCACCGATCAATACCGCAACCATTACCAAACAAGGCGCGAAAGCCTTGCTGGGGACAACCACATCATGGCCGCTGACAGGTGGTGCCATTCATCTAAAAGACGGGAATTATACAGTGGCGATCCGCCCGCATCACGTGACCCCAAACCGAACCAGCCAAAGCAGCGTTACCCTGTCAGGCACGGTTCTGGTAACCGAACTTAGCGGCTCTGAAAGCAGCGCGCATTTCGAGATGAGCGATCACACGTGGGTTTCTTTGGCCCATGGCACCCATCCCTACCAGATTGGTGAGACCCGGGATTTTTTCATGGATCCCACCCAATGCTTTTACTTTGCGCCCGATGGCGCACTTGTAGCATAGAGGCAGAGCATGGCAAAAATCACCCTTTCCAAGTTGCAACACAGCTATTACCCAAACCCTAAAGCCCCTGAGGATTATGCGTTAAAAGAAATCAACCTCGATTGGCAAGATGGCGGGGCATACGCGCTATTAGGGCCTTCAGGTTGTGGAAAATCTACTCTGTTGAACATCATCTCAGGTCTGCTTGATCCATCCCACGGCCGCATTTTGTTTGATGGGCAAGATGTCACCCAACTACCGCCTGACCAGCGCAACATTGCGCAGGTGTTCCAGTTTCCGGTAATCTACGACACGATGACCGTCTATAACAATCTTGCCTTTCCCCTGCGCAATCGCGGTGTAAGCGAAACAATAATCAAGGCTCGTGTAACAGAGATCGCCGAGATGCTGGAACTCAGCGACATGTTGCAATCCCGTGCATCTGCCTTATCTCCGGACAACAAACAAAAGATATCAATGGGGCGTGGTTTGGTGCGCAAGGATGTCAATGTAGTGATGTTTGATGAACCGCTTACAGTGATCGACCCGCATCTGAAATGGAAACTGCGTTCTAAACTGAAAGAGCTGCATCAAAAAGTACGCGCGACAATGATCTATGTCACCCATGATCAAACCGAAGCCCTGACATTTGCAGATCAGGTAGTGGTCATGCAAGATGGTGAAATTGTACAAATCGGCACGCCTATCGAACTGTTCGAGCGCCCAACCCATACTTTTGTCGGTCATTTTATCGGCTCGCCCGGTATGAACGTGCTGCCCTGTGATGTGCGACAGGGGGCCGCTTTTTTTCAAGGGGAACACATATCGCTTGAAGGGGATATTAAAGGCGGTGGGCAAGGTAAAACTGAAATCGGTATTCGCCCGGAACACATCAGCTTAAGCAATCAGGGTTTGGAAGCTAAAATTTGCAAAGTATCAGATGTTGGCCGCCATAATGTGGTAGATGCAATGGTCGGCAACACCCGGATCAAAGCAGTGGTCAATGGCGCGGTTCCCGCACAGGGTGAAACCATACATCTTATTTTTGACCGCCTAAAAACCCGCCTTTATCGCGACGGCTGGATCGCTTCAGAAGCTGAAAGGGCCAACTCATGAAAACCCAACACCAAAAAGCATGGTTCTTTGTTCTGCCGGTTCTTCTGCTGGTTGCTTTCAACGCGCTTATTCCGATGATGACCGTGGTCAATTACTCAGTGCAAGAAACCTTTGGTAATAATCTATTTTTCTGGGAGGGTTTGGGCTGGTTTGAAAAACTATTACACTCAGATCGTTTTCATGCAGCCCTTGGGCGTCAATTTCTATTCACGGCCCTAATCCTGGTGATCGAAGTACCCTTGGGTATTATCATTGCCTTATCGATGCCGCGATCAGGTTCCTGGGTGCCCGTGTGCCTTGTCACCATGGCCTTGCCAATGTTGATCCCGTGGAATGTTGTTGGCGCGATGTGGAACATCTTCACCTTGCCCGATATTGGTCTGTTGGGATATCTGATGAACACCACGTTAGGCATCAATTACGATATGACGCAAAACCCATTTGCCGCATGGGCCACTATCATCACTATGGATGTCTGGCATTGGACATCCCTAGTGGTCTTACTAAGTTACGCAGGTCTGGTTTCAATCCCTGACGCCTATTATCAGGCCGCCAAAATTGATGGCGCGTCAAACTGGGCAGTATTTCGCTACATTCAACTGCCCAAAATGAAACAAGTCCTGACCATCGCAATTCTTTTACGTTTCATGGACAGCTTCAACATCTACACCGAAGTTTTCGTGCTCACTGGCGGCGGCCCTGGCAATTCTACTACATTGCTGTCAATCGACCTTGTCAAAATCGCCCTTGGGCAATTTGATTTAGGGCCAGCAGCGGCAATGTCATTGATATACTTTGCAATCACCCTTTTTGTATCATGGCTGTTCTACACGCTTATGACCAAAGACGATACGGAATAACCCTCATGCGCAAACGTTCTTTAATCCCACTCATTTATATCTTATTTTTGATGCTGCCGATCTATTGGCTGGTGGCAATGAGCTTCAAAACCACAGGTGAAATCCTATCGGGCTTTTCGCTGTTCCCGCAGACATGGACCTTTGATAATTACGCTGTGATCTTCACTGACCCGACATGGTATTGGGGCTATATCAACTCGATCATCTATGTGACGCTTAACACCATCATTTCACTCACTGTCGCCCTGCCCGCAGCCTATGCATTTTCACGCTACCGCTTTTTAGGCGACAAACAGCTGTTCTTCTGGTTGCTGACCAATCGCATGGCCCCCGCCGCGGTTTTCGCCTTGCCTTTCTTCCAGCTTTATTCAGCCGTCGGTCTGTTTGATACCCATCTTGCCGTAGCCCTTGCCCATTGCTTATTCAACATCCCTTTGGCGGTGTGGATATTAGAAGGTTTCATGGGCGGTGTGCCCAAAGAACTGGATGAAACTGCTTATGTTGACGGCTATTCTTTTCCGCGTTTCTTTACCACCATCTTCTTACCTTCAATCAAGGCAGGCGTAGGTGTTGCGGCTTTCTTTTGCTTCATGTTCTCATGGGTCGAACTGCTTTTGGCAAAGACACTCACGGCAGTTTACGCCAAACCCATCGCCGCGACGATGACTAAAACCGCCTCATCTGCAGGCTATGAGCTGGGCTTGCTGGCTGCCGCAGGCACATTAACCATTATCCCTGGTGCCATCGTGATTTATTTTGTGCGCAACCACATCGCCAAGGGCTTTGCCCTAGGGAGGGTATAATGCTTGGATGGATGGCTTGGACTTGGCCCACTGCCCTTATATTTATCGGAATATTCAGCACCATGGGCATTCTGACATTATTGGAAATAAAATACCCGGGCGGGGCAGAGCGCAAAGGCATATTGGGCCTGACCACCACACGTGGTGATCGTTTATTCATCACGCTTTTGGGCGCAGTCTACATATTTCTAAGCTGGCTTGGCCTGATAGGCATGCCGCTTTGGGCCCCTCTTGGCATAGCAATATTTTGGGCTATATTTTGCTTTTGGAAAGTATAGTTTCAAGCAGGGCTTGGAAAAACTACTGTTTTAGTGTTTACTAGACCTAGTATAAATTTACGTTGGACAGAGTATATATGCGACAAAAGAAGAAACACGAACTGCTGACAGAAGTTGAATTAGAGTTCATGTCTCATTTATGGAAGCTGGGTCAAGGAACTGTACGTGATGTTTTGGAAAATCTTGCCGAAGGGCGCAATCTGGCCTATACTTCAGCTGCCACAATCTTGCGTATTTTGGAACAAAAGGAATTCGTGGTAAGTATTAAAGCGGGCAAAACCTTTATCTATAAGCCCACCATTAAAAAAGATGCCTATCAGTCAAGGTCGCTTAAGAACCTGTCTGAAAAGCTGTTTGACGACACGCCGGTATCACTGGTGGCCCGCCTTGTAGATGATGCGGGCATGTCGGAAGAAGCATTAGAGGAAATTCGAGCTCTGCTGGATAAGAGGTTGAAAAATGATATTAAGTGATGCGGTATTAAACACATATATTAACGCAAACATCATGCTGATATTTGCTTTTGGCTTATGGTCATTGGCCCGTTCCACCACGCAAAAACTTAATATCCAGCTCCCTTACATCCTGCAACTACGCCTATTGAACGGTATCTTTCTGGCCATAGCTCTAAGTCCTATTGCCATCTTGTTGCTTTCAGCCCTAACTGGTTCTGGCTTGCTTCCAGCAGATTTTTCCATGCGGGCTTCTGATTTTGCCGTAGCACAATATCTAAACGGCAGTATCGAAATGAAAGCAGTCGAATTTGAACGCATCCTTGGCATACGCAATACCATTACCCAAGATATCTTAACCCTAAAAACTCCCATTGGAATGCTCATAACCGGGGTATTTGTTTTGGGTTTTACCGGTTTTCTAGGCCTCTCTCTTTTTAATATTCTGAAACTACGCAAGATATTGCGCAGCAGTTATCCTTGGCGCCAATTTGGCAACTTAAGAATTCTGCTGAGCGATAAAACTTTCATTCCGTTTTCCACCCGCTGCCCAAGAATTCGTTTTGTGGTTATTCCCTCAAATATGTTGGCGGAAAACGACGCTTTAAAAATTGCATTAGCTCATGAATTTCAACACATACGCCAAAATGATGTCGAATGGGCCTTCACTCTAGAAGCCCTGCGCCCATTGTTCTTCTGGAACCCAGCTTTCTATTTTTGGAAACGCCAAGTGCAGCACCTGCGCGAATTGGCTTGTGATCAACAACTGGTTACAAACAAACGAATTAACGCCAAAACCTATTGCGAATGCTTGCTGGACGTCTGCCAGAACAGCATCCGTAGACAAGATCAATATTCAATCGCATTACCATCAGTCCCCTTCGTACAAGTTGACAAAACCGCATTCGGCTTAGATGCGGCAACGGCTTTGAAACAACGCATCATTGCGATGGCAGAACCTGCTGCCACATCGATCTCAAAGAAAGTTTTTTCTTGTATTTTACTACCTGCAATGGCGCTTGTTATCCTTGCATCCCTTGCTATTCAGGCCCCCAAAGATTGGAGCCAAGATCGGTTGATGTTATCCACTATCGTCAATCTGGAGCGCATGGAAGACCGTAATACCAGTGATCCTTAAGCACCAATCACAATGCCCGTTGCGCTAATTCTGCCTTTAAACGCTGAGCTGAAAAATCCAGAAAGGCCCGTAGTTTGGGGGCAATTAACTGGCTTTGTGGGAACACCAGATGCACAGGCACCTCTTGTGGTATGAACTTCATCAATATCGGCACCAATTTATTTGTTTTAATCAAATCCACGACCACATAAGACATCATCATTGTAATGCCTTCCCCGGCCACCGCCGCCTCTACCGCAGCCATTGCATCATTAACCATCAAGCGCGGAGCAAGTATCACATGCCCTTTTCCAGCCTTGGTTTTATAATGCCACTCCTGACTGGCTTGAATGTTTGAAAAACCGATCATCGCGTGCAATTTCAAATCTTGCGGATACTCTGGGCATCCTCGCCGTACTAGATAATCTGGGCTTGCGACAAAGATACGCTGCACTGTACCCACACGACGCGCAATCAAACTAGACGGGGCCAGTTCACCAATCCGCACCGCCACATCAATCCCTTCATCAACCAGATTAACCACACGATCCAAACTTAAAACAGTCGCCGTTATCTTGGGTTGATTTAGTAAGAACCGGCGCACCATAGGCGTGATCACAGAGCGCCCAAACGTTACTGAACTCGAAATCGTCAAATGCCCCTGTGGCACCCCTGTCGCACCACTGGCATTTTTTTCGGCACTCTCAATTTCCGCCAACAAGCGTTGCGCACTTTCCAAAAATCGCGCACCTGCATCCGTTAAGTGCAATCGCCGTGTGGTGCGCGTCAGCAACGCGACACCAAGCCGGTCTTCCAGTGTCGCCACCGCACGGGTCACAGCAGGTGGTGATATACGCATCCGTTCTGCCGCTTTGCTAAAACCACCCATTTCATTGACTGCCACAAAGATTTCCATTTCCAGCAAACGATCCATTATTATTCCTGTTTTTGGAATAGTATATTCACAAATTAGCGTATTATTCAAATTAATTTAATTCTTTATACAGAACCCAACACAGGCCAAGCCTGACAAACTTAAAATGGAAAGAGATCATCATGATTAAACTCTCATTCAAAAAATCTTACAGTGCCGCATTATTGGCTTTTGGTCTAATCACGACCCCAGTCATCACATCCACACAGGCACAAGCTACATCTCTTCAAACCGAGATTTCTGTACATTATAAAACTACTGAAATCGATGGTTTAGAGATATTTTACCGCGAAGCCGGTGCCAAAGATGCCCCGACCTTGTTGTTGTTGCACGGCTTCCCGACATCATCACAACAATACCGCAACCTGATCCCGGCATTAGCAGATAAGTACCACGTGATCGCCCCTGATTACCCAGGGTTTGGGCGCAGCGCGATGCCATCACGTGACGATTTCAATTATACGTTCGCCTCATATGCAAACCTGTTGGAAAAGTTCACTCACAAGCTGAAACTGGACAGTTATGCACTTTATGTGATGGATTACGGCGCGCCTATTGGATATCGGTTGGCCTTAAAAGCTCCTAAAAAAGTTGTTGGGTTGATCATCCAAAACGGCAATGCATATGATGAAGGCTTACTTGAGTTTTGGGATGTGTTTAAAGAATTTTGGTCTGATAACACACCCCAAAATCGTGAAAGATTACGTGACTTCCTGAAAATTGGTGCCACGGAATGGCAATATACCCACGGTGTTCCAGCTCAAAACACAGAGCTGGTCAGCCCAGATGCATGGATGCTGGATCAGGTCTATCTAGATCGCCCCGGCAATCAGGAAATCCAGCTTGATCTGTTCTATGATTACCGCACTAACGTTGACCTATACCCCGAATTCCAGAAATACTTACGCACATACCAACCACCAACATTAATCGTTTGGGGTGAAAATGATATTATCTTCCCAGGCGCAGGTGCCACCTCTTATCTGCGTGATTTGCCAAAAGCAGAGCTTCACATGCTGGATGCAGGTCATTTCGCACTCGAGACAAATGGGGCGGAAATTGCCGAAAAAATTCACAACTTTCTTGCTCACTCTTTAAACCAATAATCTTCACATGAGCGCAGCCACTGGGTGCGCTCTTTCATATAAAAGGATACTACCATGACACAACGCCCCCCCCTACCGCCCTTCACAAAAGAAACCGCTATCCAAAAAGTCCGCGCAGCCGAAGATGGTTGGAACGGTCAGAACCCTGAAAAAATAGCATTAGCGTATACCCCTGATAGTCTTTGGCGTAATCGCGCAGATTTCCCTGAAGGTCGCGCAGAAATCATCGCTTTTCTGACCAAAAAATGGCAACGCGAACAAGAGTACCGCCTGATAAAAGAGCTCTGGGCTTTTACTGATAACCGTATTGCTGTGCGTTTCGCTTATGAGTGGCGCAATCAAGCAGGCGAATGGTTTCGCTCTTATGGTAATGAAAATTGGGAATTTGACGAAAATGGCTTGATGCAGTTGCGTTTTGCCAGCATCAATGATCTTGCAATTACCGACGCTGAACGTAAATTCAAATGGCCATCTGGCCCGCGCCCTGCAGATCATCCAAGCCTAAGTGATTTAGGATTATAGGAGACAACCATGGCACATAAATACACAGAGATTATGTTCACTGACACAGTCAAATCCATCCAAAGTGATCTTGGCAGCCGTAAGAAATACACTCAGATGGAAGAAGGCGTTACCGATTATAATAACCTGATCGGCCCGAATGAAGCCGCGTTCATTTCCGCCCGCGACAGTCTATATATGGCAACTGTGAGCGAAACTGGTTGGCCTTACGTGCAGCATCGTGGCGGGCCTTTAGGCTTTGTTAAAATACTGGATGAAAAGACCCTTGCAATGCCTGACCTTCGCGGCAACCGCCAATATGTCAGCGTCGGCAACCTGACCAAGGATAACCGTGTATCGTTGTTTTTCATGGATTACCCCAATAAAACTCGCCTGAAACTTCTGGGTCGGGTAGAACTGGTGGGGCTGGATCAGTCCGAGATCATTGAAAAGCTGCAAATGCCTGATTACCGCGGTCATATTGAACGTGGATTTGTCATCAAAGTAGAGGCTTTTGACTGGAATTGCCCACAACATATCACTGAGCGTTATACAATGCCCGATATCGAAAAGTCAGTTTCAGCTATGCAGCACCGTATTACTGATCTGGAAACGGAATTAGCCCAGTTAAAATCGCAGTGACAAACAAGACATGCCGCCGTCCAGTTTGGCGCATTCCGTATTGTTAATCTCACGCAGCTCAAAACCCGCATCGCGCAATCGCTTTGCGGTTTTTGGAAACCCTGTCGCCATCAACACAAATTGATTATAACGAATAGCGTTGGCGGCGGCCTCTTCTCCATCTGCGGTATGAATGACATTATAGCCTTCAAAACACCCTGAAGCATCCAGTCGTTTTGTTGCCAAAATCGTTTCGCCATCCAACAAAGAACAATCCGTCTTAAAATGCAAAACCCCTTCAGGTGTAAACACCTCGCGCACATTGTAACCCCAAGGTGCAACAAGCTTGGTCAGCTCAGCCACCCCGGCCGCATCAGTTCGCTCAGACCGCCCAACCAATATTTCTTTGGCGGTAACCAAAATATCACCACCTTCAATAAATCCAGGACCGTTGATTTCCAGAACGACATCATAAAGCGCACGTAAAGCTGGGGCCATACTTTGAACCTCGCCTGCGCGTGTCGGCGCGCCCGGCCGCATCATAATTGCCGCTTCAGGCAAACAAAGAGCAGTATCTTCGACAAAAACCGCATCTGGATAGGCCTCTAAAGCAGGCAATTCTACGACTTCGGCACCGGTTTCACGCAAGGTTCTCACATAATGCGTATGATCTTTCAGCATCTGCGTCAAATCAGGCGTGCCAGTATCAGCTGCGCGTAGCCCGTCTACAATACTGACACTAGGTTTGCGGGTAATGGCGTGGGTAAATTCAAATGTAGGTTCAGTCATACTATCCTCTAGGCCTTTATTTCAATCATCGCAGGTCCTTCAAGTGGCATAACCGTTTGCAAGGCACCCGCCAAACTCTCGTTTGTCATATCACAGCTTTGAAACGGGATACCGAAAGCTTTAGCCATATGGTCAAACTTCGGTGGTGTTGGGTCACAACCAACAACTGTTACACCGGCACGCGCCATAGAGGTTTCAATTTCCTGATATCCGTGATTATTCCAAACAATGAATAGTATTGGCAGTTTTTCATCTACCGCCACCATAATTTCGGGCATTGTAAATTGCGCACCACCATCGCCCACCAAACAAACCACCTGAGCCGTTGGGTCCGCCAGCGCCGCCCCAATACAGGCAGGAATGGAAAAACCCAACGCGCCAAAACCTGTGGCGGCATTGAACCAGCCACCAGCACGGTCGTGATCAAAGTATAGATTTCCCGCATAAGTCACCTGCGTGCTATCGCCAATCAATATCGCTTTGGGCAATGCCTGTTGAATGGTTTGCAACAACCCAATTTGAATACGGTAATCTTCACCAATTTCGTCCCAGACTTCATGCCTGACAGTGCGCGCCCTGCTCGCACCATCACAATCCGCCTTGCCGTCACCAATAGCACTTAACAATTCGGGCAAAACTGCTTCAACCCGTCCACAAACAGGGTAATCTACTGGATGTCTGGTCAGTTGATCTGCCGATATATCCACACGGATCAATTGGGTCATATTAGGTGGGCAGATTGTACCAAACATATTGTAATCCGTTGGCCCGAATTCGGTTCCTAAGGCCAGCACCACATCCGCCATCTCAATCAACCTATTCACAGATTTAAGGCTAGGGCTGGCTGGTATACACAATGGGTGACGATGCAACATTCCACGCGCATTCACAGTTTCAACCACAGGCGCGTCCAGTCGTTCAGCTAATGCACGCAGATCGTGCTCAGCCCAGCGCGCACCACCACCTGCAATAATGACAGGCGCTTTTGCAGCTTTTAACAAAGCCGCAATCGCTGACAAATCCAGTGCAGGTTTTGTAATGACCGCCGCAGATACATCCGCATCCAGTTGGTAAGGCAGCTTCATCACATCCGTTGGCACTTCGACATGTACAGGGCCACCGCGCCCATTGGTAAACAACTCATAAGCCTGATCCAACGCTACCGTAAGGTCCGCTTCAGCCCGTATTTGCGTCGAAGCCAAAGCCAGTGTTGCAGTCATTTCTTGTTGTGCAGGCAATTCATGCAAACAACCCAAACCACGCCCCAATGTTCCTGTTGCATTCACCCCGGAAATCACCAGCATTGGCACGCTATCAGCCCGCGCTTGCGCCATTGGTGTATAAGTATTCGCCAACCCGGGGCCTGTAATGACAAACGCCACACCAGGCTTGCCTGAAACCCGTGCATAGCCATCAGCCATAAACCCCGCGCCTTGTTCATGGCGCGCTGTGATATGGCGAATTTTTGACCCCGCCAAACCACGATAAAGTTCTACTGTATGAACCCCCGGAATACCAAAAACAACTTCAACGCCACGTGCTTCAAGTTGTTCTACAAGTGCTTCACCAATCGTTGTCATTTGTTCTTCCTCTCAAATCCACGCGCATGTTTTGCAATTCGCTTGCAAGCTTCCTTTATTACAGCATCATCCTTGGTCAGGGCAAACCGCACCCAATCAGTTAAAGACGTGCCAAAAGACGTGCCCGGCATCACCGCCACACCTGTATTTTCCAATAAATCATATGCGTAATCATTGCTTGTTAAACCAGTTGCTGAAATATCGATTAAAACAAACATCCCGCCTTGTGGTTGGTTCACCTGCAGTCCTGCAACACCATCAAGTGTGTCAAAAACCAGCCCCGCCCGCTTGCAAAACCTGGCTCGCATACCTTGTGCCACTTTGGACGGCTCTGAAACTGCTTGTGCTGTCATTTCTGCAATGAAGGGCTGATTACCAAACAACATTGTCTCGGCCACGGGCAACGCTTGCGCTGTAAACTCTGCTGATCCAACCGCCCAGCCGGTGCGAAACCCAGGTGCAGCGTGGGATTTTGAAATCGATGAGACCACAACCACCCGTTCTGCGAATTCTTCAAACGCTAGCGGAGACGTAAACTTAGCATCCTCAAAAACCATTTCTTCGTAAACTTCATCCGAAATAATCCAAAGATTATGCTTCACTGCCAATGCACCAATTTCTGCAATATCATTCGGCGTCAAAATTGCGCCCGTCGGATTATGTGGTGAATTAAGCAATATTGCCCGACTGCGCGGCGTAATCCGTGCCGCTATATCCGCCGCTTGCATCCTAAATCCGTTTTGCGCTTGCAACGGCACGGGTATAACTTCTGCTCCGCTCGCTGCTATCACACCTTCATAAGTGGCGTACATTGGGTCGCCCACCAGCACTTCATCGCCAGTTTCCGTGATCCCTGTCAATACCAGATAAAGGGCAGATTGCGTGCCTGGTAAACATAAGAATTGATCGGCGCTTATCACCCGCCCTGTACTGCGACTATAACGCTTGGAAAGCGCATCCAACAGATCTGCTTCACCGCGCCCGTTAGAATATCCTGTACGTCCTGCATCCATCGCTTTTTTTGCGGTCTCAATCAATCCATCTGGCGTTTGCACATCAGGCTCGCCGATGGTCATCATCAAAACATCGCGCCCTTCGGCGCGTAATTTGACCGCTCGCGAATGCACGTCCCATTTTGCACTGCCCAGCCCCGCAAGGCGTTTCGTTATAGATGCATATTGCATTGTCATTGCTTTAACTCCATTCCAAGAATAGCCCCTACTGACGCCAACCCGATGGCAGGTAATTCACCCACTTCAAACGAGTTTGGCAAGGCGCTGCCTTCTAACCACAAACCATCCAGAACCGCATTACAGGCAATTGCAAGCCTGCGCAGTTCCACCACATCTTTTGATTGTCCTAACGCGATATATGCTTCGCTGATCAACACCTGTAGTTGATCCCGAAATTCAAAATACGTTTTCTCATGTATCGCTCGCATTGCGCTATCACGTTGAACAGACTGAATAAATCCTGCCCACAAGGCAAGTGCACACACATCTGTGACAGGCGGCGACAAGGCCACGGTTATAAGGGCAGTCAGACCGGCCACCCCCGAAAGGTCCCCTTCATAAGAAGCATAGCGCATCGTTGTCATATGCCGCTCATAAGCCGCACCGATCAAGTCTTCCTTGCTGTTGAAATAATGCCGTATCAAGCCCAGCGTCACGCCAGCTTGTTTTGCAATATTACGCACAGTCGCCGCCTCTGGCCCCCCTTGCGCAATCAACAAAAGCGTTGCTTCAATCAGCGCATCCTGTCTCTGATCAGAGCTTTCTCTTTTGAAGGTTTTACGAGAATCGGTCATATTCATTTCTGCTTACTATACATTTGAATAATTTCATAAATTAAACCGTGGTGCAATTAAATTCTTTAAGCTGTATTTTGGCCTAATACCCAAGTACGCTTCCCTGTTTGCGCCCGTAAATAGGCTTAATCAAAGCTGATAATGGTTTTCAAACTTCTAACTGGGTTGGAAAATAAGATATTGAAATGCCATCAGGTTGCGACGAAGCGCAATATATAAATCATGTTGTGATCTTATCTGTGTTTATTCAAAAAAGCTTGCTTAAATCCCTTACCGCACTAATGTGACATCCCGCAACGCACCGCTCAAAATGTTACACTTAAACGGTGACGTAACTTCAATCGGCATGATCGTAGGTACAATTTATACAGCATATCGCGGCAAGGGGTTTTAAGAAAATTCCTCAAAAATCGCTGAACAGATTTTCAAACGTAAGAGAGTATTATTTCAATAATTCAGCGTGAAACTTAACATGATCCTGCATCACGCTTTGAATAAAGAAATAGCTGTGGTCATAACCATCTTGCATCCGAAAATATGCGGCTTGTTTACGCGCGATTATTGCAGCGGCTAATGCCTGTGGTTTCAACAGATCATAAAAATTATCCGCGGTGCCCTGATCAATTAAAACAGGGTTATGAAACCCGTGCTCGACCATCAACAAAGACGCATCATGAGCAAGCCAAGCGGTCTCATCTGCCCCCAAGTATGCCCCCAACTGCTTGCGTCCCCAATCAGAGGCTGTCGGGTTGGCGATAGGTGCCAAAGCTGACACAGATTTAAACTGCTCTGGCAAAGTCATGGCAATCGTCAATGCGCCGTGCCCCCCCATCGAGTGCCCGGTAATCCCTTGTTTTTCCTCATCAACTGAAAACTCAGCCAGCACCAGTTTTGACAGCTCTTGCGTCACATATGTCCACATATTGAAATGTGGCGCCCATGGTTTTTGCACTGCATCCACATAAAATCCAGCCCCTTGACCCAGATCATAAGCGTCATCATTGGCCACATCGTCGCCGCGTGGAGATGTATCAGGAAACACCAGCGCAACCCCGTACTTTGCGGCCCAAGCCTGCGCACCGGCTTTGGTCATCGCGTTTTCATGGGTGCAGGTCAAACCAGACAGAAACCACAATACAGGTACTTTTTGCACCCGTGCCTGCGGTGGCATATAAACTGCAAATGTCATATCGCACTGGCACGCGGTTGATGTGTGTTTATAAACGCCTTGAACACCGCCAAAACAGATATTTTCCGATAGAATTTCCATGTCACTTCTCCTCAGACACCAGACCGCACATAGGCGTATTTGCGCCCTATCTATCAGCAATTAAATCTAGGGCAAGATATTCCGCAATTTCTAATGTGCCTTCCAGGAAGCCACCAAACTGCGGGGCAACTTCAGTTGATCCCATCTGCAAACGTTTTGCCCATAAATCTGACAGCACTTCAGGCAAACCATAAAACGGATGTTGGTTTATTGGGATCATATCCAGATCAGACGCGGTCTCTGGCTGCCATGCCCAATCTTGATAAAATATCTGTTTTGGTGTCAAAGCCTGTGCCCCGAAAAGCCGTCCCAACTGTGCAATCGCCGCAGATTTAATCACATCATCTTGACCCGCACGATCCTTAGCGGGAACCCCGACAAAACCAAACAGCGCTCCAAGACCTGTCTTGGGATCCGTTGCGTCATGAATTTCCCCAAGCGGTCCGTGGCGGCTCATGACATCGCCTGACAAGCCGTCTTCGCGCCAAAACGGGTACTCATATACCGCCACAAACTTGGCCTGCCCGCCCATCCAAGTAGGAATTGCACGCATCGCGTCTGATACGTGCACTGGCAAGGCAGGTTTATATGTAAGATCCGCGGCCACCCGTGGCGGCAGTGCCAAGACCAGTTTTTCACCCTTAATAACGTCCCCAGTTTGCAGTATAACTCCAATGCGATCACACACAGTTGTCACAACCGCATCAGTCATAACTTTCTGCGGATCTAACCCTGCTGCCAAGCCTTCAACCAGTGCAGAAATCCCGCCTTGAATACGATACGACCCTTCCATAGAGGCATATCCCGCTTCACGGTGCACGACACCCTGCTCATCTTCAAAACTCAACACACCTTTCGCATATTGCGTAAAAACCACCAGCCCAAGCCGTTCCACCAATGCGGCCATACGTGGTTGTCCAGGCCAAAACCATGACGGCCCCAGATCAAAAGCTGCATCCCCAATGCGCCCCGCATGAACCCGCCCACCAAGGCGTGACCGTGCTTCCAATAATCGGTAATCCACACCCGAGCGGTGCAAATGATCGGCTAAGGCAAGCCCTGACAGGCCTCCACCCACGATGATAACTGGCGTATTCATAGGCTTAGAAATTTTCACTTTGTGGTCGCAAATCAATCTCATGCGTCCACGCAGATGCCGGTTGATGTGCAAGCTGCCAATAGACATCCGCGATAGCTTTTGTTTTCAACATTTTGGCTGGATCAAGATTAAACTTGGCGCGTGCCCGCTCAGTATCAATAATCCCATCCAAGATGGTATGAATGACGTGAATACCGCTGGGTTGAAATTCCCGTGCCATAGATTGCGCCAATCCACGCAAAGCAAATTTAGCCGATGCTAATGCGGCAAAATTTGCCCCGCCACGCAAACTGGCGGTGGCACCTGACACGATAAATGCACCGCCACCTGCGCGCACCATCGGTTGCAAAACCGCTTGACTGAGATGCAAAGCGGTTAAAACCATCGCCCGCCAACTGGCTTCAAATTCATCCGCTTTCAAATCCAGTAAAGGCTGGATAACAAGGTTAGAAGGGTTGTGAACCACGATTTTAGGCGCTCCGAATTCTTGAATTAAACCAGAAATCACAGAGTTAGTCGCCATTGCATCACTTAAATCACAGCTTCGAATGTCCGCCTTTGTATCTTTGGGCGGGGTGCTGCGTACAAGCCCAACGGCTTTCAGGCCGCCTTCTTCAAAACGACGCAGAAGTGCCTGACCCAACCCTGGGCCCGCACCCGCGACAATTGCCAGTCTTTTATCTGTCATATTTTCACACCTTTGGTGGTTTTGCATAAGGTAAGTGCCCGGTTTTCATCCAGACCTTAGCTCCTTTAGGGCCTGCAAGCGCAGATAATTTACTGCGAACAGGCAGGCGCAACCATGAATGTTTACGCAGATCATCGCCCGTTTCACAAAACCCGCCATCCAACACCAAAAACTCACCACCTTTGGGCAGATCGATGTCAACTTTAGCACCTGGCGTCCATGTTTCCATTGTTACGGTTTCAATTGCATCACTGAACAAAGGCATCACTGAAACGCCCTCACGGCCCGCAGGATCAACGGAAGTGTTCTTATTCATATCAATCATTATTTGTGTACGATCAGCCATATCAAACTGCCATAGCTTCACAAAGATTACGCACCCGCCGTCTGAGCCCGGGGCATGGTTTGTGGTTGGCGGGTTGCGCAGATAGCTGCCCACAGGAAAGTCGCCATGTTCATCCTGAAACACACCCTCAAGCACAATAAACTCTTCCCCGCCAGTATGGATGTGGGTCGGGAATTTGCTGTTTTTAGCAAATCGTACAATCGTGGTAGCACGCGCCACCTCATCGCCGATCCGGTCCAGCATGCGCCTATCGACCCCTGCCGTGGGAGAGGATATCCAGTCAAGTTCATCAGAATGCACCATGACACGGGCATCAAAATCTGCGTTAATTTTCATAGTAACCTCCTATGCAGCTATACTTGGGCGCGCGGCAATCCTGGCGCGCCATGCGTTTAGGTTTTTCAGTGTATTGCAAACCTCCACACCCGCAAAATCGGCAAAGCCCAGACCTGCAAACGCAGTAATATCCGCCACCGAAAACCTGTCACCTGCCAGATATTTAGATTTTGCAAGCACCCCGTCAAGGTATACCATTGTGGTTAAAGCCAATGTGCGTTGCTTTAGCCCCCATTCTTTATTCTGGTAAGTTTCCAATTCAGGCCCCAACCCATCTGTCGCATTGTGAAAATAAGCCGCAACAGCATCCATAAGATTTGCCTCGGCCCGGCGGTTCATCATATGAATAACCGCGCGTTCTTTAGGCGTTTCACCACATAATGAAATCCCTTCAAAATGACCATCAATATATTCAGTGATTGCGCTGCATTGTGAGAGAACCGTACCATCATCCAGTTCAGCATATGGGATAGATGCGTCCGGGTTTTTAGCACGAAACTCTGCTGTTCTATGGGCGCCAGCCATCAGATCAACAGGTATAAATTCTACCTGATCAGATGCATTCTTTTCTGCCAAAGCAATGCGCACACGCACAGGGTTAGGGAAATTCTCAATATCGTAAATCTTCATAATCCAGTTCCTAAAGTGTAAAGTATTTGTCTGGATTAAATTTAGAATATCATATACTATAAGTTAAATTCTATTTATATATAAATCTAATAGAATAAAACTATAAATAGATTGTAAAGGCTTATATATGAACCTAAACCATCTTAGATTTGCTGTTAAAGTGGCACAATCAGGCTCTTTCACAGAAGCCTCTGGCATCTGCAATGTCACACAACCCACTTTGTCCAACGGCATCAAACAACTGGAACTAGAACTTGGTGGTAAAATGTTCAAGCGCACCACAAGACATGTCAGCCTTACACGTTTCGGGGATTATATTTTACCGTCGATACACGCGATGCTAAACGCGCAAATAGATTTGAAAAATAACGCCAAATTACATTTTGAACCTGACCACAAACTATTGTCTATCGGGTTTTCACCGCTCGTAGATATCCGGATGATAAACACTTTGGTCACGCCTTTTATCGCCGAAAACACTGACGTAACCCCGCATCTTAAAGAATGCTTCATGGATGGCTTAAGCACTCATCTGGCAGACGGGCATATCGGATTGGCAATCCGGCCTGTGCAATCAAGTAACATTCAGTCAAATGCAACAACCAATGCTCAGGTTTTTTACCAAGAGCCAGTTTATGTTGTCCCACGCGATCACGTTTCATCACCCATCCACGGAACTGGCCCGATCAGCATAAAAGAACTGGCAGATGAGGTTTTTGTTTTAACCCCTGACACTTGCGGCCATGCAAGTGCCACGCGGGGCTGGTTTGATCAAGGCGGCAAGGTTTTGAAAGAGTATGCCGGTCAAGCCACAAATTATCAGATCATGCAAGATTGGGCTGCTTTGGGCCTTGCTTCAGCAATTCTACCGTGGTCTAAAATTACCCCAGATAACCGCAAAAACGCCCGTGCTGTCATGATTGACCCGCTAACCCCTGCCCATATCACTTTTGAACTGGTCTGGAATACAACATCAAGAAACACCAAAACAGTTGAACAGTTTTTGGAACATTGCGTAGCACGATTAGCATCATTGATGGATGGCCTGCATATGCCGGATGAACAATTCTCTCAATAAACTTGAAAGATATAGGCATTGACATCATGGTTGGTTTTTCGTGATTGAGTATCAAAATAGATATTCTGGGGATACTCATCATGGACAAGCACGTCACCACCCATCAGGCCGCTGATGACAAACGCAATGAGGCGATTAAGATATATGTAAATGGCCAGATCACACCACGTGATCAAGCTGTTGTTTCAGTTTACGATAGCGGTTTTATGCTGGGTGACGGCATATGGGAAGGCCTGCGTTTATATCACGGTACATGGGCATTTTTAGACGACCATATGGATCGTTTATTTGAAGCGGCCAAAGCGATTGATCTGGACATCGGGATGGATCGTGCAGCTGTCATAGCCGCTTTAGAAGCCACACGGGCCGCGAATGACATGACAACTGATGTACACGCCCGCCTGATGATCACACGTGGGGTGAAAGTGAAGCCTTTCCAACATCCTTCTTTATCACAATCAGGCCCGACGATGGTGATCATCTGTGAATATTCCAAACCCTCTTTACCCCGCCCTATTCGGCTTGCCACTGTACCGCATCTGCGCGGCTTGCCGATGACCCAAGACCCCAAACTGAACTCACATTCCAAGCTGAACTGCATTCTGGCCTGTATCGCCGCTGAAAAAGCGGGTGCGGATGAGGCCTTGATGCTTGATGTGCATGGCTTTGTGAACACCACTAATGCATGCAACTTTTTCATCGTCAAAAAGGGTGTGGTTTGGACAAGTACAGGGGATTACTGCATGAACGGGATCACCCGCCAGAAAGTGATTGATCTGTGCCGCACAAACGGCATCGAATGCCTTGAGCGCAATTACTCTTTAGTGGATAGTTACAGTGCCGATGAAGCGTTTTTAACCGGTACTTTTGGCGCACAAACACCCGTAAGTGAAATTGACGGGCGCGCCATTGGCGATGGCAGCTTAGGCCCTGTCACATCACGTATCCGGGCACTTTACGCAGATCTGATCGCGCGTGAGGTTGCATAATGCGCATTGCTATGTGGTCAGGCCCGCGCAACTTATCCACTGCAATGATGTATGCCTTTGGTGCAAGGAATGATTGCGCGATTTGGGATGAACCTTATTATGCGGCTTATCTGTTAAAAACCGGCTTAAAACATCCAATGCGCACGGAAATATTAGCAAAATGGCCGCATGATCCTGCAACAATTTCTGCGCAGTTAGCAGGCGACATACCACAAAAAAAATCTGTGTTTTATCAAAAACACATGACCCAACATATGCTGCCATGCTTTGCCCGGGATTGGATGAAAGACGTAACTAACGTCTTTCTTATTCGCCATCCAGCAAGGGTGATTGCCAGCTATCACGCCAAGCGTGAAAGTCCGACATTGGCTGATATCGGATTTCTCGAACAAGCTGAATTATATGATCAAGTCACCCAGCATCTGGGCCACGCCCCTATCGTCATCGACAGTGCAGATATTCGTGCCAACCCCGAAGCGATGTTACGTGCTTTATGTACGGCCATCGATCTGCCTTTTGACCCTGCCATGTTAACTTGGCCTAAAGGTGGTCACCCCGATGATGGCCCATGGGCCCCGCACTGGTACCCTGCGGTTTGGAACAGCACTGGATTTGCAGACATTGAAGGCCCGTTGCCTGATGTGGGGAACGCTTTACAGACTATTCTGACAAAGGCCCTGCCCTATTACAGGCAACTAGAGGCAGTAAAATTAATCCCAAGCTAGCAAAGTACAATGGTTTTCGACTATAAGGTCGAATAGCAAATGATGAGAACCCAAAACATGAGTGCGACGCAACAAAAACGAGTGTTAAAAAATCTACGCAAACAATATTCAATGCTGGCCCCCACGCTACAAGTCGCCGCCAAATACGTGATCGACCACCCCGCTGACTTTGGTATTGATCCAATCCGCACCACTGCTGATAAAATAGGTGTCAGCACCTATTCACTTGTACGTCTGTCAAAAGAACTGGGTTATCCAGGGTATGAAGAATTTAGAGACCCATTCAGACGTGCCTTGCGCACCACCTCAAAACCAGTGATCAATTCCAACTGGCTGGATGAAATGTCCGCCCTTGGCCCCACGGGTGGTATTTTGGCCAGCTCGGCTGAAAACTCGTTGTCGATCCTTAAACACAGTTTGCGCCAAATGACGCCCGAAGTTGCGGATAAATTCATCTCGACTTTGACCAATGCACGCACGGTTTATGTCACTGCCACCAGCACCAGTTATGCTTTGGCTTATTATTTCCAGCATATCGCACGGCTGGTTTTGCCCAACATACAATTTATCCCCCGCGATATGTCTAACCCAATTGTCGACTTGAACTTTGCCTCAGATCAAGATGTATTGCTGGCGATTACAGTTCACCCTTACAGCCAAATCACTGTAAACGCCTGTAAATTTGCCCGTGAAAAAGGTATGAAACTGTTGATCATCACTGACAGCAACCTGCCGCTTGTAGAACTGGAGCCCGAAGCGGTTTTGACTGCAGAAATGGAAAGCCCTTATGTTTTCGCCTGTTATTTAGGCGTCATTGCTATTCTGGAAAGCTTGCTGCACCTTCTGGTGATCGCCGGTGGCGACGAAGCTGCAGCAAACATCACATCTTACCGCAACTTAAAAGCCAAGGTAGACGGTACTTCACCGTTCTAAAGGCCAAGTGCTTTATAACTGTCGGCAATACGCCCTAACGACACAAGATAGGCAGCTGTACGCAAGCTATCTACATCATCACGTGAATGCCAAACCTGTTGCATAGATTGATACGCACCGCGCATGGTATCTTCCAGACCAGAGCGCACAAGTTCCAACTCACCCGCTCCTTGGAAAAACTTAGCTTTAAAATCATCCGAAACAGGTTTACCAACAAGGCGTTCCATCTCTTTGATCAATAAAATATTGTTAGATTCTTCTTTGCGGCGTTGCATACGGCCAAAACGGATATGGCTTAGGTTTTTCACCCATTCAAAATAAGACACAGTCACACCACCTGCATTGGCATACATATCAGGAATGATAACCACGCCAGCTTTACGTAGAATTTCATCCGCCCCTGCAGTAACGGGGCCGTTCGCCGCTTCAATAATCAGTTTCGTGGAAATACGTGCAGCATTGGACAGATTAATCACAGCCTCTAACGCCGCTGGAACTATAATATCACAATCTTTTTCTAAAACAGCGGCACCATTTTCGACATATTCACCTGCAAAGTACCCTTTCACACCACCATGTGTGCGGATGTATTGCGACAGCTCTTCAACATTCAAACCTTTATCATCAATAATGGCGCCATCGCGTTCAATCACAGCCGTGATCAAGCACCCATCTTCTTCGGACAGGAATTTAGCAGCATGGTATCCCACATTACCCAAACCCTGTACCACCACACGTTTACCATCAAGCGTACCAGACAAATTTGCAGTTTTTACATCATCAGGATGGCGGAAAAATTCTTGCAACCCATATTGAACACCCCGACCTGTGGCTTCTACACGACCTGCAATTCCGCCTTTATTCAAAGGCTTACCCGTCACACAGGCTTCCGCGTTTAACTCAGTTGTGTTCATGCGACGAAATTGATCAGCAATCCACGCCATTTCACGTTCGCCTGTACCCATGTCAGGGGCTGGTACGTTTTGCGAAGGATGGATCAAATCACGCTTGATCAACTCATACGCAAAACGGCGCGTAATTCGTTCCATTTCATCTGGCTCCCAAGCGTTGGGATCAATGTTCAACCCCCCTTTAGAGCCGCCAAAGGGGGTTTCCACTAAAGCGCATTTATAACTCATTAATGCAGCCAACGCTTCAACTTCATCTTGGTTCACCGATGTGGCAAAGCGAATACCGCCTTTCACTGGTTCTTTATGTTCGGAATGCACGGCACGGTACCCAGTAAAGGTGTGAATATCACCACGCAACTTCACCCCGAAACGCACGGTGTAAGTTGAATTGCACACTCGGATTTTTTCTTGCAATCCCGGCGATAAATCCATCAAGCTTACTGCTTTTTCAAACATCATATCAACGGATTGACGGAACGAAGGCTCTTGTGTGCGTGACATAGTATCTTCCCCAGTTATTTCAAAATAAAGTATTGTTAAGAACGACTCATATCGCAAGCATAGCTTTCGTTTTTAAATTGTCTAATAATAACATTCGTTATTACGTATAAATACGCGTTAAGAATGATAATCCAAAGCCAAAATTTTAAACATGATTTCAGGCCTAATCCATTCAGCTTTGAGTTGGGCGTAGTTATTAACACCGCAAAGAATGGCGTTAGGTTAATCCGAGACAAAACTGCAGTGTGATCCGCTTATAAAGCTGCAGTATAAATCGCTAACGCCGCATCATAAGTCATTTCACGGGGGTTATTAACCAATAGACGGGTCTGTTTTAAAGCATCCTCAGCCAGCATCGGCAGATCATTGTGGTTAACGCCAACATCGCGCAAGGTAGATTTCATGCCAAGTGCCGGGCCAAGCGCCTTGAACCCCTCAACCATGCCTGTGCAAGCTTCTTGCGTTGTTTTGCCTGCCAATTCAGGAAAAATAATCGAGGCTATTTCTGCATATTGCGCTGCTGCCTGAACATCTGTCATATTAAACTCCAGCACATGGGGCAGAACAATTGCATTAGACAAGCCGTGGGGAACATGAAAATGCCCGCCCAGAGGATACGCCAATGCATGAACCGCGGCCACGGGCGCATTGGCAAATGCCATGCCTGCCAGCATAGAGCCCAGCAGCATGTCAGAACGTGCCTCGCGGTCAGCTCCGTTCGTACAGGCCTTATGAATGGCCCCGCCCAATAATTGCAAAGCCTGTTTTGCTAATGTATCTGACAAGATGTTTTTTGCGTGTTTGGTCGTGTAAGCTTCGATCGCATGTACCATAGCATCGATCCCCGTGGCCGCGGTGATATGCGCGGGCAACCCCACGGTCAGTTCCGCATCCAGTACCGCCCAGTCAGGTAACAGAATTGGCGACACCACGCCCATTTTCTCAGAATTGCGGGTGGTCACGATGGAAATCGGTGTCACCTCAGAACCGGTTCCGGCCGTGGTCGGGGCCAACACCAGCGGCAAACGGGCACTAGTAACCATACCGACCCCATACATATCATCCAAATCTTGCGTGACTTTTGGATGTGACAAAACAGAGATCAATTTGGCCGTATCCAAAGATGAACCCCCGCCAACGCAAACAACCCCGTCAATACCTTGCGCGCAAGCTTCTGCTACAGCAGTACGGATCATGGCCTCAGGCGGATCAGCTACCACATTATCAATAATATAAACATCAACGCCCGCAATCTTCAGCCCGTCCAGCGCAGCCTTTGCTAAGCCCAGACCCAAGATCACAGCATCCGTCACAAAGGCCACTTTCCGGCACCCCATATCAGCCATGATCCCACCAATTTTTTTAGTCGCCCCTACCTCTGATATAATTGAGCTGGTGGTCTGAAATTTAAATGGTTTCATCAAAGTATCCTTCTGTGGGCAATTCTTAATAGATACAATTGTAAATATTATTCAAGCTTAAGCGTGGTAGATATATGGGTCTTTCTGATTTTCTTAACATCTGTTCGATACTTAAGACAGCAGATACTTATCCGCCAGCACGAAGGACCCAAAATGATGATAACCAGAATTCAGAATATCTGTCAGCATATGAAATTGAACAGGGTTCTAATCATCGCGTTCATGGCAAACGGCTTTGTTTGCACGTCTGCAAACGCAGATATAAATCTTACTTTCGGTACATATGCAGCAGTAAAGCCAACCGCAACCGCTCATAAATTCATGCCCTTTCTGGATTATCTCGCACAAGAAATGGCCCCTATCTTAGGTGAAAAGGTAACGATAAAAATCAAAATATCGCGTGAATATGAAGCCGGCATTTCAGACTTGGCAACAGGGCAAGTGGACTTTTCACGTTTCGGGCCAGCATCTTATGTAAAAGCCAAAGAACAAAACCCGGATATTCAGATTATTGCAATGGAGACAAAAAAGGGCGGGAAAACCTTTAACGGTGTCATTGCCGTGCATGCTGACAGTACGATGAAAGATTTATCAGATATTAAGGGACACAGTTTCGCTTTTGGCGACGAACTGTCCACCATCGGGCGTTACTTGGCACAAGCCAAATTACTAGATGCAGGTATTTCAGCTAGTGATTTGAAAACATATGAATATCTGGGAAGACATGATAAAGTCGGTGCGGCAGTGGGCAATAAATATTTTGATGCGGGGGCCCTGAAAGAAAATACTTTTCGAAAGTTACAAGCAAAAAACACTCCGATCAAAGTACTTTTCACATTTAAAAATGTCACCAAACCTTGGATTTCCCGCGCAAATTTATCACCACGCATTTATAATGCATTAAAGACGGCGATGCTTCAGGCAGATGAAGTGGATGTTCTTAAGAGAGTTTCCAAGTCAGGCTTTCTGGAAGGCCACGATCAGGATTATGATATTATTCGCGCCGCGATAAAGCGTAGCGCACAATTCAATTGATCGCGTATCAACTATGAAAAGATTTCGGTTTTCCACACAAATTGCAATTTCTTTATTCACTGCCGCTGTTCTGGTCGGCATAGGCGTAGGCGAAGTAGAGCGACGTTATGAGACAAAACGCCTTAACGCCAGTTTAGAAGAACAAGCTGACCTAACAGTTTCGTTAATCGGTGGATTATTGATAGAGGCCATTTTAGTGCGTGATACACCGGTCATAGACACCGCGATAAATGAAGCGGTTGACCGAAACCCCAAACTGTTGGCAATCACTGTGTTCGATGCCAATGGTAAAAGGCTATCTTATTCCCCTGATACGCGCCAAACCCGTTCACATGATACTCATAAATATTCAAAAGATATACTTTTCGAAGATGAAAAATTCGGATCGATGGAGGTGATTTGGTCTACCTCCGAAGGTCGGCAATTGATCAGTCATAATGTTAATCTCGCCCGCATAAACACTTTTGCAACATTAACCATTATCTCAGTGCTATTTCTTGCTCTTGTTTCCCGTTTTGCAATGCGCCCATTGCATATTGTTCACGAACGCATGACCCGCACAATCAACCGTAATACCGCGGGAAACAGCCAATTACCCAGATTTTCATCTGTAGAATTTCATGCGCTCAATAAAAGTGTATCCACACTTGAAGCAGCTTTGTCAGAACGAGATCAGCGTGAAGAAGCTTTATGTATCGCCAGCGAAAAAGCAGCAAAAGCTAGCAAAGCAAAATCTGAGTTTTTAGCAAACATGAGCCACGAGATAAGAACACCTATGAACGGTGTTATCGGCATGGCCGAACTTATTTTAGAAACGGATCTGGATCAGGATCAACGGGTTTATGCCGAAACAATAACAAAATCAGGCTCTGCCTTATTAACCATTATCAATGATATTCTTGATTTCTCCAAAATTGAAGCCGGTAAATTGGAATTAGATCCGATAGCTTTTAACCTCAACAAAATGTTAGAGGATGTTGTTGCACTGGTCGCGGCTAAAGCCAGCCAAAAAGATGTAGAAATCACATTGCGTTATGACCCAAACTTACCCAATGTATATCTTGGGGATACTGGCCGCATTCGGCAAATCATGATGAACGTCGTTGGAAATGCTGCAAAGTTTACTTTAAGCGGATATGTCTTGATCAATGTGAGCGGCACATTGACAGATGGTATTGCGCAATTAAAATTTGAAATTGAAGATACTGGTATTGGGATACCAAAGGAAAAAATAAACACTATTTTCAATGAATTTGAACAAGTGGAAGGAACGGCCAGTAGAAACTTTGAAGGGACTGGGCTGGGCTTGGCAATATCCATTCGTTTGATAAAAATTATGGGGGGCAATATCCAGGTCACATCGAAGATTGGTATAGGCTCTATTTTCACGGTTTACTTTGAATTGCCTGTCTCGGATGATATTTTATTAGAAGATGAAACCACCCCGATTGATTTCACCGGAAAAACCGCTCTTATTGTTGATGACTTAACTGTAAATCTGAATATCCTATCAGAGCGCTTGCACAGTTGGGGCGTTATATGTCAGACGGCCTCTTCAGGAGAAAAAGCACTTGAATGTTTACAAAAAAGGCGAGAGCAGGAAAAGCAATTTGATTTTGCTATTCTTGATTTTCAGATGCCACAGATGCACGGCGGCATGCTAGCAGAATATATTCGGGAAGATAAATATTATGACGCCTTGCCAATCATCATGCTCTCCTCAGTCGATCATGGCATTGACTTAGCGACCCAAAAGCGCCTTCGCATCAGCCAAACCTTATTAAAACCCGCCCGTGCACAGATATTACGCAATTCGGTAGCAACTGTATTAAACTTGAACACTAAACCGTATCGTGAAAATATAATTCCACCTTTACAAAACACGTGCAATACATCTTTAACCCCGTTAAACATTTTGGTTGCCGAAGATAACAAAACCAATCAACTTGTCTTAAAGACAATGTTGAAAACCACAAAAGCACATTTAAAGATTGCACAAAACGGGCGTGAAGCAGTTGATTTATATACAGATATGAAACCTGACTTGATCCTTATGGATATGTCTATGCCCGAAATGGATGGCTTGGAAGCAACAAAAAACATACGCAAGTTGGAAGCAAAGACCGGCAGAGAAAGAACCCCGATCATCGCTTTAACCGCAAATGCGATGAAAGGTGACAGGCAACGGTGTATTGATGCTGGAATGGATGATTACTTAAGTAAACCCATTCGCAAAGATATGTTGATAAAGACAATAGAAAGATGGCGAATATCTGATGTACTTGCTACCGAAAACAAGGCCATGCCCATAGGTAAAACTGCAGCAGGTTGATCATCCAATTTCAATCCTTCGCTTAACCGGTTTGCTTTCATACCGGTAAAACTCAATTTTACCTGATTTCAAAATCTTAATTTCCATCCTATTTTCCAAACCATCCAATCCCACACACCCAACCAGCATAGGGATATCGTTCTCACGTGCGACAATTGCCATATGACTTAACCAACCGCCAACCGCGCAAAGGACTGCTTTTGACTGTAGAACATAAGGCAACCAAGCCGGGTTCATCATTTCACACACAAAGATATCGCCTTTGACGAAGCCTTTTAATTCTGTCGTATCAAAGCCATCACAATCAGGTGCTATGTAAACCGTGCCTGTGATGTTCTGGCCACACGAAACATACGTCCCACAAATACCTCCCACTTGTGGTGCTATAAGATGGGCTGGATTAGAATATTTCTCGCACTCATGTAATGAAAGCGCTGCCGCTTTAGGGGCCATTTTTTTGCTGGATTGCGCATTTTCAAAACGAACAGATGCGCGTTTCCTAAGGAATTCAAAATTATTTTCAGTAAGGCTCAAAAGCTCATCAAGATTTAGGTAAAAAACATAACCGTGGCTGCCAAACTTCACATCAATAAGCAATAAAACTCTGCGTAAAATCACAAAAATATGCAAAGATTCATGCTTAGCTTGCTCTTTCACATCTTGAAATCTTAAAGCCAGTTTAACAATATCCGGTATTATATTTTTTTTATCACCTGCTTGTTTATTAATATCCAGATGTAATGGCTGCGCACTGTTTTTTGCAAGTTTCCAAAGCGCCTCTGGTGCTTCAGCATACCTTGGCATGGCCAATTCATAATCAAAAAGCGCGCGATGCCCCATCGTCTGTATTAAATACTCTTTTCGTTTTGAAACCTCTTTGGTCATAGCTTGTGCAATTATATGGCTTGGTGAATGGGGCACCGCAGCTTGCATCAACTGCAAGATATCCAAAGCCAAATCACGGCATTCTGCCTCTGCCTTTAGGTTCAGAAAACTCGTAAGTATATTTACTTTTTCGGCAATAACATAAACTTCATTAACAAAATAGCGGGTTAACTTACCAATACACTCAAGTTGATGGTCTAAGTTAAGTTTTTCAAAATCAATCGCACCCCAATAAGCTAGTTCTTTGTGTAAAGCAGGTAAGAGTTTTTGATGAAAATCTATTTCAGCGCGTTCACTATAATTTTCAAGCTTACATTCAACCGATTTTGGCAAGTGCAACGCAACTTTGGATTTTACGGCCACATCAGCATACACTTTACCAAACAGTTGGTATAAATGTCCGTTGCCACCTTCGGGCATGTTGTATTTCAAACCCAACGCCCGGCAAGCTTGATCCACACTGCCGCCCGGCACCCATAATGATGTCATAATCGAGAACGACAATGGGGTTGGTCTTGGCAATACTTCGGACATTTCATCTTGTTTCAAAATCGGGCCCTTTATGGTTGATGCTCCAAATACATCGAAAAGCTCACTCCATTCTTTCTGTCGCTCTTTTTCTATTACAGACCCTGTATTCAATGTTGTAATATCGCGGCTCTGGACAATAAAAAAAACACCGCCACGATATGCCCATTCAATATCTTGTGGGTGCTTAAATAGGTCTTCCACCTTCCGTCCAATTTCCAATAATGATAAAATATCAATAGGCGCGTTTAAACCATCACAACTTTGGTGGGTATATTTCCCAAAACGCAGACTGATCGGGGTAACACGCCCCGAGACCAGGTCATCAGCGGTTCCTTTTGCTATTTCCAACATCATTTGCCCTGGGGCCATTGGATCTTGCGTAAATAAAACGCCTGAATACTGCGCTTCAATCATCTGCTGAATTAAAATGTTTGCACGATGAACTACAGCTTTTCTTCCCTGATAACAATCAGAACGATTTGATTGAAAAGATGCCAGCACATGTTCGAAAGCTTCATATAAATTTTCACGGGTAACGTCTAAAACGGAATCAAAAACGCCAGCAAAGCTATGCCTCTGCCCATCTTCATCAGAGCCAGAACTGCGAATAACACATTTTGTACGCCCGATCATATGCCATAACCGATCAAAAAATTTGGCTCGTTGGGCTTTGGGCATATCTAAGTAATGCATCAGGGTATTATTTGTAATCACAATGCCTTGCGGTACATTAAAACCTGCATTTTCAAGCACTGATAAGCGGTATGATTTATTGCCACATGTCTTCAAGTTACTTGAATAATGTAGCGGAATAATGCCGCCAAGACTATATTTTACATGCCACTGCTGCCAGAGACGCACAAGATTATTTCTGAAGCTCCGAAATATACCGGTTACATATGCACGTTGAGTTAAAAGCAGTGCTAAACTGATGCACAAGTAAATCACACCAGCAGCAGTAAGTTGGAAAACCAAGGCAAATAATAGCGGCACAATTAGCCCCCAACAAAACATGCTCCGTTTAAACGTGTTGGCAAGCGTCATCTGTAAATAGGTTCCAGAAAGTATACAAAATAACAGCGGCAACAAAAATAATGGATCTGGATTTTCCAATGTCAGCACCCATAGAAATCCGGCCCCTGCGGCGGGGGCCGCTTGTTCGACAGCGCTTAAACCTAACATCATTACCGGTAAAAAAAGCAACGCAGATAAGTTTCTTAAAGGCGTTAAACCTAATCTTTTATGGTACTCTCCTACGGCTCGCGCACGTCTTTTAGGATCTTCTTTCAGTTTTTGTTTCAAACGATCCAGCTCAATCTTATGCGCAGCTAATACAATCTGATCTTTCTCTGATTTAAGGGCAATTGGTAAGATCAACACCCTAGAGAACAGTGACAAGGCCAGAACTCCTAACAGTAAATGAGACTTTTCGGAAATCATCAGAAGCCAGCCCGATAAGATGTCAATCGCCTGATGCCAAAGTGTTTCATCTTTATCCGCTAGCCAATTTTGAATATGCGGCTTTAACGGGGCAGCGATGAAATAATCCCAAGGCGTCGTGTATCGTCCCTTATAATCAATACCCCTGTTCGTTATTTCCAACCCTAGAACCTGCCCCATAAAACAGCTGCGCCGATCATAACAAGCCACCATTGTTGGTTTATTTTTCAATCTAGACAAGGCCTTATTCAATTCCTCGGTGGGTAAAGCACGCAAAGGAATATTAATCGCATTCGGCAAATGGTTCATCGCAAAATCTTTAGGGTAACGAGTATCTACAATCTGAATATCCTCTTGTGCAACCATGGTTTCAAACCGCGCCGTACTAATCAAAACCTCTTTATTTTTATAATCCGGGATTGCGCGTAAATCTGACAAGCCACGCACAGTGCTATCGGTAAACCCGCGGCCTTCAACAATCCATTTTTCCAAGCCACCAGCAATAAAGCTGCAATCAATGCCCATCGCGGCCAACCGGGCACAAGTTTCAGAGCTTCGATTGCCATTATGACAAACTAAAATCACCCTCTTATGTTTTAGATCCAGTCCCGATTTTGCAATATCTGGGAACCGGATATGACGGGCACCTAACAATGTGCCCATTTGAAATTCCGCATCTTCACGCACATCCAAAAACAAAGTTTCCTTGGTATTGTCAGTCGCTTTCAGAATTCCCTCAGCATCAACTGTGGATATGCCCAGATGACTGGCCTTTTGATCTGACAAGCTGGTTTCTTTCAGTTTATCATCCAAAATCTTAGTTCCAGAAAACTGTGCCGGGCGGATCAGCGTATTTCTTAGACGCAATTGTTCAGCAAGTTCTGATTGGTTGTTTTGATAAAAAATATAACCAACGGATGCAGATAATAACAACACAAGTACGATGAGCGTGTTTAATAAAAAGGCGCTTTGCACTGCGCCAGTTTTCTTTTTCAAACCAAATTTGGCTCCAAAAGCAGCAACCGCACCCGATACCACGGCAAAACCAACAGCAAAGATCTGTGACAATGATGAAACAGAACCAATGATCAGTTCGGGCGAAGGAATGGCATAAGCTGGATTAATCTGCATGAATCCGCCGGTTAAAACAATATTGACCAACAGATATTTAAGCGAAATTCCATGCTTGGGAAGTTTTAAAATACGCATGCTGCCACCCTTAGTTCATCAGACCAAAGCTAGAGAGCTTAAAATAGCCTTAATGCAACCTATGCGAGAATTGGTAAATAGAGTGTTAACAGGCGCTTTATTTTCGAATATTCAGGGGCGCGATTATAAATCATTCCGCGTACGATACTCACGTGGGCTTTTCCCGGTATGGTACCGAAATGCTTTATTAAACGGTCCAAGTGACGCGAATCCCATATCGTAAGCAATTTCCAGAACTGTTGATCCGGTTCTTTTTGGATCATCCAAAGCATTTATCGCTGCGGTAATTCGATGACTGTTTATAAAGGCTGAAAAGTTTCGAAACCCTAGATCTTGATTGATCGCCAAACGCAACCTGTGTTCAGCTACGCCTAACCGTTGCGCAAGGGCCCCAATGGTCAGCCCTTCTTCTTGCCATACCCGTTCTTCAATTGCATCCGTCAGCAATATAATCAATTGCCTGTCCTTAGGAGCAGTATTTTTCTGCTTTTGTATTTTGGGCACAGGCCAAATCTTGGGGCTTAGCGTAAACACCCATAGGCCGAACACAACAATTAGTGCAAAAAATGCTGCGGCTTGAAGCAGATAAATACCCCCTGGTAAATCAACATCATCAAAGCCGATTTCAACTATAGAAATTATCACACCCAAAACAGCCATCGAGACAACAAACCACCGTCTGAACCTGCGCCGTTCCTCAACCAGATCATCTGGCCCAGTTACAATCACAAGCATTAATAACCCAATATAAAGCAACAGGCTTAACCCCCCGCGCAGCGGGCCAATCACAGGAATACTATTCATAAAAAAGGCAGATCCTGCAATCAATACAGAAACCAGCAACCATGGCCATTTATCCTGTATCTCATCAAACAGAATTTCCAAAACAGCCCAAGTAAAAGCAGCAGGTGCCAGTATAGCCCCAAAAAGCAATATCGGCCTGATCGGATTTACAACCTCGGGCAGTTCAGGAGCAGAGACAAGAAGATAACACCCGATAAAGATGTAAAACACCACCAGTGCTGCAGCTTTTCTGGCCGGAGCCGCCCCAACGGTAACCCCGATACCGATTAGACAGGCGCACCCCAATGCCGCACCACGTAAAAGTAGATCTAATTCCTGCACTTTTGCTATCCTTATCCTTGATGTCCCAATGCAATGCTTGAAACCTTAACAGCAAGCCCAACATAGGGGAAATCAAATTCCTGCACCGCAAAACCGATCCACCAGATCATCCCATTGTTTACTGGGTAATTTACTTTCCTCAGAGATCATCCAATATCCCATATCCGGTTCAAGCATTTTTGGTGATAACAAGACCAACGCCTTATCCGCCAAAGCATTTTCACAAAGCGGAACCGATCCCAATATTACCCCAACACCAGCTAATGCGGCAGCATAACCCGAAGCAAAGCTATCGAATCGCAAAATAGGCACATGCGGCACGGTTTGTCCGGTTTGCATTGACCATTCCTGCCACCCAGGGCGCGGACCAGAAACCGCTATACATGGCAAATCTTGCCAACGCACCCCGCCTTGCAACAAGTGTGGTGCAACCATTGGCGCAAGAGTTTCTTTAAACAAGCAGGCTTTGCGGATGCCAGCCCAATCACCGGCTCCGTATCTGATCTCAACCATCGCTTGTGCCTTTGAAAAATCACCTTCAACATTCATTGTTCGCAGGGAAATTTGATAATTCGCTTTGTCACTTAATGGGGTCAAACGCGAAGCAATCCACAGTTGCATAACCGAAGCTGGAGATGAAATAACTATTTTCTTCAAAGGCTTGCCAAACAAATCTTCAACACTGCGGTTCAAACCTTGTAATGCATTGGTGACATAAGGCAACCAAGCCTCACCCTCTACTGTTAGAATAACACCACGGGCTTGGCGCGAGAACAATATGGATCCAATCATTCCTTCTAAATTCCGAATACGCTGACTGACAGCCGCTTGTGTTACGCCCGTTTCAGCCGCCGCAGCTGTGAAACTACCCAATCGCCCGGCAGCCTCGAACACCCGTACCCACTCTAATGGCAGGTTATCTATTTTGCTTGAAGCCATTACAAAAACCACCCCTAAGACTGAAGATTACTAATTTGTCATTATGGCTATTTTTGTCAAGATTGTACATTACCCAATCAAACTAAAGTGGAGATAAACTATGCATAAAATTGAACTTAGCGAAAAAGGGCGCGTAGCTACCCTTATGCTAAACAACACTGCCCCGGTAAAGTTTCACACCATATGGCTGCGTGACAATGCTTGGGATGGCGAAACCCGCGCTCCTGGCAATGGCCAGCGTTTGATCGCATTACGCGACATTCCGCACGACATATATATTGATCAAGCTACGATCCAAGATCAAACTCTGACACTAACGTTTCAGCCAGAAAATAAAACCGTTGAATATGATATCAACTGGTTGGTAACACATTCATATGATGGTGTAGAAAAACACGCATCCGGTTGGACAGCCCCTTATATCGAAACCTGGGATGCGGGCTTGATGAATGATGTACCAGTGGCCGATTTCGAAAAAGCCCACAATGACCCTACAGTTTTACGTGATTGGTTACGCAAAGTCGCCCGTTATGGGTTTGGCAAGTTGGTAAACGGCCCCACTGAAGATCAATCTTTGATGAAGGTTGTCGATATGTTCGGTTTTACCCGCGAAACCAACTACGGTAAATACTTCGAAGTACGCACCGAAGTGAATCCCAGCAATCTGGCTTACACAGGTCTTGGCTTACAAGCACACACAGATAACCCTTACCGCGATCCAGTGCCATCCATTCAAGTGCTTTACTGTCTGGAAAGTTCAGCTGCCGGCGGCGAAAACATGGTTGTAGACGGCTTTCGGGCAGCAGAACGTTTGCGCGAAGAAAACCCTAAATGGTTTGATGTTCTCTCTAACTATTGTGCGCGGTTTGAATATGCTGGTGAAAAGGGTGTTGTTTTGCGCGCGCGCCGCCCGATGATCGAATTATCACCAGACGGCGAGTTGATCGGCATTCGTTTCAATAATCGCTCCACCGCAGCGATCACTGACGTGCCCTTCAAGGACATGGCCACGTATTATGATGCTTATCGCCGTTTAGGTGAAATTATTGACGAGGTCGCAATGGAAGTAACCTTCCGCTTAAATCCCGGAGAATGTTTCATCGTTGACAATACCCGCATTCTACACGCTCGCAAAGCCTATTCAGGCACTGGCACACGCTGGTTGCAAGGGTGTTACGCCGATAAAGATGGCCTTCATTCAACGCTCGCTTCACTGGAAGCGCAAAAATTAAAGGATGCCGCATGAAAAAGCCAGATTCCACTCTGTTAACTCCCGACAATATCGTTGCCTTTTTAGCTGACATATTCACTCGCCGTGGTGGTGAAGAATATTTGGGCGAACCCGTCACGATGGCTGAACATATGTTGCAAGGCGCCCATTTCGCTGAAGAAGCAAAAGAACCGGAAGTGATCATCGTGTCAGCTCTGTTGCACGACATCGGCCATTTCACATCCGAGTTTGGTACCTTCAGCATGGATGATGTCGAAGACAAATACCATGAAGATGCAGGCGCTGAAATGTTAGAGCCATTCTTTCCCACGCTTGTCACGGATTGCGTACGCTACCATGTTGCTGCAAAACGCTATCTTTGTGCCGCCAAGCCATCTTATTTCAAACGTTTGTCAGAAGCTTCTATTCACTCATTAAACCTGCAAGGCGGGCCGATGGATGCAGATGAAGTTGCAATATTTGAAAAAAACCCAAACCTGAAAGACATCATCAAAGTGCGCTATTATGATGAAGCGGGGAAACGTGCAGATCTGCAGACCAAACCATTTTCCTATTACGCCCCAATGGTACAACGTATTGTCGACAACCACGCAGGAGCAACTTAATGAGCGCGCCAGAATACATCTTTGAAGCTCATGAAAAACCTTCATTACCTTGGCATGAAGTGCCATTAATCCGCGCCACCGCTGATAGCGTCAAAGAATACGGCTGCCTTGTAGATGACCCTGACAATTTCAACATCGAGATCGTGCAGTGGCCTGCACAGGGTTGGCGACCTATAGATGAAGGCACCGGCGATGAGGCTGGTTTTGTTGAAGGCACTTTTGTCTGCGACTGGAAAGGCGATATTCTTTATGGTCAAAATGATGCGGTGAACGGTCATTATGTTCTGGGTTGGAGCACTGATCCGCAAAATGCCAGCAACGCACAGAAAACCACCCCGCGCGATCAAGTCTTACTGTGGCACATGAATTATCACCCTGATGGCGGGCAGTTGTTTTATCCAATAGATAACATACCTTTCATTGTACCCGTGGCTCTGCCTGGCGATGATCTGAAACCTGAACAGGTTGTGGCGTTTTGGTGTGATGGCACGTGCGGGCTATATATCCACCCCAATATCTGGCACGAAGGTATTTTCCCTGTCGAAGACAAGCAGCGGTTTCTGGATCGGCAAGGTCGCGTTCATGCCCGTGTCAGTTGTGACATTGGACGTGAGTTCGGGGTATATCTATCTTGCCCGCTACGTGTCGATAAAATTCAGGGATAAATCTACTTTATTTATGCAAGGCCGCTTGATTCTTGTCATCAGGGGCGCGCCAAACCGACAACACATCGCCGATCCGCAATTCGGGATATTCATTCGGGCTAAGTGAAAAAATCACTTGCCCGGTTATTTCGCGCCCACCATCATCGTCACCAACGATCAACCGTACTTGGCGTGTATTAGGCCGCATTACCCGTATAAATGCATCGTCGCTTTTATTGATTGAAATCACAATTGCCTGATCACGCACCCACGCATCACCCGCACGCTTTTGCGCATCCACTAAAGCAGCGTCCCATAAACCTGATAGAATATAAACCGCGGCACCCGTGACCATAACTGTTCCTGCAACCATCTGAACAATACCGCCGACAACGCCTGCGTGTTCATAGGTTTCGGCCAACTGACTGTTTTTAGGGTTTCGCGGCAGGTAGATCACATCAACAATATTCCCAATTGATAGGCTTTCCCACAATATCTTTGAGGCCAGTTGCCCTTTGGCAGTATAGGTTTTTCCGCCATGGTGGATTTCATAATCCACATGCTGAGTATAGCGTATCGCCGCACCATGCCTGTCTTTAGGGTTAACATAAACTTTCTTTTCATAGCGCCGTGTAATCGTGGCACCTCCTGCCACGCCGCCACGCCGCAATAGAACCGCTTTAACATATATGCGTGAACCCAAGAAAAGCAGGAACACTCCAAACCCAGTGATAAGCGCTGCGGCAATAACCGGCATCCAAACAAATAACAGATCAGTCATATATCGCGTTCCTCTTTAATATCATGTCCGACACGCCCTAGAAGGCCTTTTAACATATCGGCTTCATCAACACTAATTTGCTCTTCAAATATATCAACCAGGCAACGCTCGTAAATCGGCCACATACATTTGCGTAGGGCTTTACCCGCGTCGGTGATTTGCACAACGTGACCCCGACCATCTCCATCACAGGCAATACGGCTTATATATCCTGCCTCTGTGATCCGCCCCAGCAAGCGGGACGTACCGTATTGCGGCATAAGTAAACGGTCTTTTAATGCATAAGGCCGTATCCCGCTTGGCCCTGCTTTTTCAATTTCAAGTAGCGCATCATACCAAATCAACGTTGGCAAGCCTGCATCAGATAATGCCGCCTCGATCTGTGACAAAGCGCGTTCACTAGCACGGATCAATTCAGTCCAAACCGCCACAGTATTTTTTCGGGTTTTATGTTCCATACTCAGCTTTAAAGCATATAGATGCAATTGCATCAAGATTGACTCTTAGTTTATATACATATATATAGATGCAAACGCATCTATATTGGAAAAATAATGACCCTACACCTTATGAGCCACAACCTTTGTCCTTATGTGCAACGCGCAGTAATTTCCCTGATCGAAAAAGACGTGCCTTTCAAACGCACAGTCATTGATCTGGCCAACAAGCCAGATTGGTTCACTGCACTATCGCCCTTGGGTAAAACCCCCGTGCTGAAAACCAATGGCACAGTCATTTTCGAATCGTCCGTGATTTTGGAGTATCTGGAAGAAACCCAATCCAACCCATTACACCCCACAGATCCGCTAGAGCGCGCACATAATCGCGCATGGATGGAATTTGGCACCGCGATCTTGAATGACATCAGCGGGTTTTATAGCGCAAGTAACGCAAGCACTTTCGAAGCAAAACGCAAAGCCCTATCTGATAAGTTTACACGCTTAGAAGCCGCGTTAGGGAGTGGCCCATTTTTTAATGGAGCGCGGTTCACCTTAACGGATACTGCCTATGGCCCAGTTTTTCGGTACTTTGATGTGTTTGATCAGATCAAGGATTTTGGCATTCTTGCAGGTAAACCAAAATTACAGGCATGGCGCAAAACACTGGCAAACCGCCCTTCGGTTATCACTGCGGTAAATCCGGAATATAACATCTTATTATTGGAGTTTTTAAAGAACCGAGAGGCGCATCTAAGCACGTTAATATCAGCTTAGGGCATATTTGTACTGCCCCAAGCCTTGCTTTAATAACTTACACTTACAATTCAGCCAAGGCCGCATCAAAACCCGCTTGCGGATCTTCTGTTAGCAGCGTTGGCTGGAACCGCACTAAAGACACATCCTCAACGCCGATGAAATCCAGCCACCACGACAGGTAATTAGATTGAAAATCAATACCGTATTTAGCGTCAGCACCCGGTTGCCAAACACCACTTGTGCAAATCACCGTGGCTTTCTTGGCCTTTAAAAGTCCACTATAACCAGTATCTGGCGCAAAACCAAACAACAGCCCAGGTTGGGTAATAATGTCGATATATTGTTTTAAACGATACGGAATGCCGCCGTTCCACATGGGCGCGTTAATCACATAATGATCTGCATCCGTGAACCGCTTTGTAATTGATGAAATATCATCCCAAAGCGTTTGTTTCTCTGCATCCATTTCACCGTCACCAAAAAAAGTCATCTTGGCAGCAGCGCTCTCACCGTCAAATGCAGGCAGGTTTTCATCCCATAAGTTCAATCTGTCCACATTTAACGCAGGATTATTTGCCTGCAACGATTTGATATGTGCTTCAGCCAAAATAGTGGACTTCGATGACACGCCGCGTGGTGACGCAACGATGTGTAGTAGCTTGGTCATGTAAATTTTCCTTTAGTAACCTTTAATATATGATTTATATAGTTACTATTTTAATAACCTGTAAACAGTTATTTTACAGGTTATTAAAGTTTTTATTTAGAAACGAAATATTTCCATTTTCAAAGAGCACCTTGATCAAGCCCATACGCCCTGATCCACCTTTCATCGCTGACGCTTATGCGTTTGATTTTCTGAACAGTATCGTGACGCCAACCGGCACAGTAATCGACTGGATTGAAAATGGTGAAGACCTGTTGTCTTGGCTACAAAAAACACAGATGATCCCTATAGATGTCGCGCAGAAATTTCGCCAACCAGAACACCAAGATGGCTTAGATCGGATTGCCCGCCAAGCTAGTGTATTGCGCGAATGGTTTCGCAATTATATCCTTGTGTAAACCCGAAATATATCTGCTGAAAAGATGATAAACCACCTGAGCCCGTTGAATAAAACCCTTGCCGGTGATCAGTGTTTATATCAGGTAGTGCAACACGCTGATCACAGCTTACACCTTCAATGACAAAGGCATTTCGGCGCCCCTAAAGATTTGCTTATACCCATAGTTGAAGCGATCGCTGCATTTCTTTGCCAAACCAACTTTGATCGGATCAAGAATTGTGAGGGGCCGACATGCAGCTTATGGTTTCATGACGTTAGCAAAAGTCACAAAAGACGTTGGTGCGATATGTCAATTTGCGGCAATCGTGTAAAAGCCGCAGCGCATCGTGCAAGAAAACGCACTGCGTAATTCTTTATCCGCGGTTATTCAATGTATGGAAAATATGGGTAAATACAGCAGCACCCAAAACCGGAATAAACAGGTTTACCACGGGCACTGATAGCGGAACAGCCATCAGAAAACCCGCCAGCCAGATTGTCGGGCGATGTTTTTTGCGTAAAGCATGAGCACCTTTGCGCCCAAGCCGGCGCATCGCAACCAGTTGAAAATATTCGCGTCCAAGTAAAATTCCGTTTACAATCCAAAAAATTACGGGGGCCAGTAATGCTGACAAAAAGTAAATCATTACAGCTAAAAGATTAACCACAATCAGCAATCCTAAAAATTTCACACTGTCAATTAAAGCATCACCAATACTGATCTTATCGGCAGGTGGCAAACCCGCATAGTGTTTGGCTTCCACTGCATCTGCCACTTGATCCAAAAACAAGCCGGTAAATACAGATGCCACAGGCACCATTAAAAACATCGACATGCCGATCATAGAAACCAACACAAACCCTGATAATAGAGACGATAACCATTTAATTTCACCAAAAACCGGCAAACTAATCGTATCAGGCAGCAGCAATTGCACCGCCCATGTTGCCCCTGCCAGCAAAGCCACCGTAACACCTATACCAATGAACAGAACCCGCCGAAACCGTGGGTCACTCATTTGGCGCAACGCCTTTAAAAACGCATCAATAATCATACCGCATATGTTAAGGGCGCTACGGGTAAATCACAAGTAAAAGCGCGATGTTAAATTCATCTAAAAGCAAAACTAAATTAGAAAACTAGTTTAATAGTTTAACTCAGTGCCATCTTATTCCTATTTCCATCCGCTTTGCTTGCTATTCTAGACATTTAAAGGCAGTTTGCAGGCAACTATTGTCCATTTATTGTCCATGAAAGACCCGCTAATGAAACTTTTCTACGCCCCTGGTACTGTCGCAACCGCTAGCTTGATTGCGTTATGCGAAACCGATGCTGATTTTGAACCCATCCGTATGAATTTTGCCGACAAGCAACAAACAAAACCTGATTTCCTTGCAATCAACCCAAAAGGTCGAGTGCCTGCTCTGGTAACAAATGATGGCCCGCTCACCGAAACCGCCGCAATTTTGCAGTATATCGCTGACACCAATCCTGCGGCTAATCTAATCCCGCGTGATCCGTTTCAACGCGCCAAAGTGAACGAAATGATCAGTTATCTGGCCTCGACTGTGCATATTAATCACGCTCATAAACTGCGCGGCCATCGCTGGGCTGATCAGCAAAGTTCTTGGGATGATATGACCAGAAGAGTAGCGCAGAATATGTTGGATAGCTTTGGGCTGATCGAGCAAGCTCTTGCAGCTGGCCCTTGGGTAATCGGTAAACAATATACCATTGCGGATGCGCATCTATATATCGTGAGCAGCTGGTTAGAGGGCGACGGCGTAGCGCTGTCCAAGCTGCCCAATATCGCGGCGCACCTTGAACGAATGAATAAACGCCCCGCGGTTATCCGGGCATTGAAGATCATGAGCTAAAGTCGGAATCACCACATTTCCGCCCAGATCACTGGTTATCATGCCACCCTATGGCACATTGGAAACATAAAAACACACAAATACGGCTATGCATAAACGCACTATGCATAGCCCTTACACCTCTTGTACATGCCGCAGAAACTGGCAGCCCGCTTATATCGACAAAAAGCGAAAACAGATGGCAGGCTATCGGGCGTATTGATATTGCGAAAAGCGGCTATTGCACAGGAACCTTGATTGCGCGAAATTTGGTTTTGACCGCCGCACATTGCGTCTATAATGAACGTACAGGAAAATTATATGCCGCCAAAGACCTGATTTTCAACGCAGGGCTGCACAATGGTAAGGCTGCAGGTTCAGTGCGTGGGAAACACATATCTGTTGATAAACTTTATCAACCGCGCAATGGTATCAGCCAGAAAAACATTCGCCATGACGTTGCTCTGATCCAGCTCAAAACCCCTATTTCTGACCCCAAGATCATTCCTTATAAACTGCATACTGGCACAAATACCGAAAATAAAGTCAGTGTTCTGTCTTATGGCCAAGGCCGTGATAACAGCCTTTCACGGCAACGCCAGTGCAACATATTAGCCCGTGATAACGGATTAATGGCATTCAATTGCAATGTGACTTTCGGCTCTTCAGGTGCCCCTGTTTTTATCACGCAAGGCAACAACACCCGCATATTATCATTAATCTCAAGCGGTGGTGAAACTGATGGAAAAACAGTTTCCTTTGGGATGGAATTACCGAAAACCGTTGAGCGTTTGAAAAAAGACTTAGGCGCGGCACCGACAAAACGCTTACAAGTTTCCAACGTACGCATCTTAACTGTAGGGCAAGGCAAACGCACATCCGGAGCAAAATTTATTAAGAACTAGAAAACCTGCAGGATGCACACGCAATCGCACACCCCGATAGGTTTACTTTTAATGCGTCAAACACACATTATACGTCACCTTAATCTTCTTGCGGAATAACCCGCAATCCCAGCTCGCGCAGTTGCTCGTTGGTTGGATCACTTGGTCCGTCCAGCATCAAATCTTCAGCCCGTTGGTTCATCGGGAACATGATAACCTGTCGGATATTTTGCTCATCAGCCAACAGCATCACGATACGGTCGATGCCTGCTGCACAACCACCATGGGGTGGCGCACCATAAGTAAACGCATTGACCATGCCACCAAAACGCTTAGTAACTTCTTCTTTCGGATAGCCCGCAATGCCAAAAGCCTTGTACATAATTTCAGGGCGGTGGTTACGAATAGCTCCAGAGATCAGCTCATATCCATTACATGCCAGATCATATTGATAGCCTAAAATAGTTTCAGGATCATCTGCATCCAACGCATCCATACCACCTTGAGGCATGGAAAACGGGTTGTGGCTGAAATCCACTTTGCCGGTTTCCGCGTCACGCTCATACATCGGGAAATCCACGATCCAGGCAAATTCAAAACTATCTTTATTGCTCAGGCCCAACTGTTCGCCAATCTCAACCCGTGCGCGCCCTGCAACACCTTCAAAGCTGGCAGGTTTACCACCCAAGAAGAACGCTGCATCACCCACTTCAAGGCCAAGTTGCTGACGGATGGCTTCAGTACGGTCCGGTCCGATGTTCTTGGCCAAGGGGCCTGCAGCTTCCATGCCTTCGCCTTGATCACGCCAGAAAATATAACCCATGCCCGGCAGGCCTTCTTTTTGCGCGAAAGCATTCATCCGGTCACAGAACTTGCGTGACCCACCCTTGGGGGCAGGAATAGCACGAATTTCAGTGCCCTCATTTTCCAAAATCGATGCAAAGATTTTAAAACCGGAACCTGCGAAATGTTCAGAGACAATCTGCATCTTGATCGGGTTGCGCAAGTCAGGCTTATCAGTACCATACCAAAGCGCTGCATCTTTGTAAGAGATTTGCGGCCAGTCTTGGCTCACAGCCCGCCCCTTGCCGAACTCGTCAAAGATACCTTTAAGCACCGGCTCGATGGTGTCGAACACATCTTGCTGATCAACAAAAGACATTTCCAAATCCAGCTGATAGAAATCCGTCGGGCTGCGGTCAGCGCGCGGGTCTTCATCGCGAAAACAAGGGGCGATTTGGAAATATTTATCAAACCCTGCAACCATGATCATTTGTTTAAACTGCTGCGGGGCTTGGGGCAGCGCATAGAACTTGCCGGGGTGCTGGCGCGATGGCACCAGAAAATCGCGCGCGCCTTCAGGGGAAGATGCAGTGATAATCGGGGTTTGAAACTCGTTAAAACCTTGATCCCCCATACGTTGGCGCATGGATTTAACCACGTTGGAGCGCAAGATGATATTGTTGTGCAAAGTTTCGCGGCGCAGGTCCAGGAAACGGTACTTCAAACGGGTTTCTTCAGGGAAATCCGGTTCGTCAAACACTTGTAAAGGCAGTTCTTCGGATGCACCCAGTACTTCCATACTTGACACAAAAATCTCGATCTCACCCGTGCCTAACTTAGAATTCACCAACTCAGGTGCCCGCGCTTTAACTTCACCATCAATGCGGATACACCATTCAGAACGCACATTTTCTAACGCTGAAAACGCAGCACTATCAGGATCGGCCAACACTTGGGTTATGCCGTAATGATCGCGCAAATCGATAAACAAGATACCGCCATGATCGCGCACCCGATGCACCCATCCAGAAAGACGAACAATGTCACCCACATTAGAGGCGTTCAGATCAGCGCAAGTATGGCTACGGTAAGCGTGCATTATCGTGTCCCTTTCAGGGGTTGCTGGATTGAAGCGGGTACACAAGTTTGCAAGGGTTTTGTCAAGCCCAGATGCGTATTTGGCAACGTCTTAAGCTTTCGTATTTAGCATCGTGCATTTAGGTGCATTTTAATTTAACCTAAGAAAATGACCTTTAAAACATTAAAACACTTAATACACCCCTGCCTGTTAGCGGTTTTTTTGACTTTAAACAGCGCTGCATTTGCGACACCTCCAAGATATCTCAGCTTCACCGACACCCCAATAGCGGCCAATGAAACTCATGTGTTTATGATCCGTAACGTATCAGATAATGAAGGCAGTCATTACATAAACAACACGCACCGATTTTTGGTGGCGCAAGATCTGCTAACCGGTGCAGTTGGCGCGCAATGGTTGCTTGATGTCACCCGTCAGATCTCTGTCGATCCACCTAATACGGTTGAAATATTACCTGCACCAGAAGGCAAAGTTGATTTGCTGAATATCCTACAGGCACACAAAACCTATCCGATAGCGGTTGGCCTGCCTGTAACATGGGATGAACAGGCAGAGATACTGATCCTTAAAAATCGCTTTGAGCTAACAAAAGACGGCCTGCACTTTAGCGGGGCACTTGTGATGTCGCAAAACGCATTGCAGTTAAAAATAGCAGCAAGCCTTAACCCCACACTGCATATCATGCCACAAGACCCCGGCCTTGTTGACCCTTTGATACTGGGTGAAAATTCTTATACGATTGCTTTAAATAATTGTGTTGCACACGGTATTAACTCGCCAGTTTTAGCGGGTCAGCGCTTGGTTTATCTATCTTGCGAGGATGGGGTTTTTGATGTGAGTGATTACCAGATATATCTGACTGTATCGGTTGAATAAGCTGACAGTGGCATAGCCGCGCTAACGGCTATGCCAGTAGTTGAAAGCCTAACTCATGCCATCCAGTGCCGCGCGAATACCATCCGCATATTGCGGACTGATCTTGGCGTAATGGCTTAATGCCAGATCAATGATCTTATCAGGCACCCCAACCATAGAACGCGCGGTATTGGCGTATAACCGTTCCTGTTGCCCTGCATCCATCAAATCATGCAACGCGCGTGGTTGGCCGTAATCGTCATTACCATCACGGTGGTTGTAACGATCGCCATCACCGTCAATCGGTAAAGTAGGATCGGCAAACGAAGGTGTTTCCGTAGCACCACCCATCGTGTTTGGTTCATAATACGCATCCCCAGCCCCAGTTACCTGACCCATATGGTTCATCGTGCCATCCTTATGGTAATGGTGCATCGGGCATTGCGGACGGTTCACTGGCAGTTGCTCGTAATGTGTGCCCAAGCGGTAACGGTGGGCATCCGCATAGGAAAATATCCGCGCTTGCAGCACCTTATCAGGGCTAAACCCGATGCCCGGCACGATATTGGACGGGCTATAAGCACAGTTCTCGATCTCGGCAAAGTAATTATCCGCATTGCGGTTCAATTCCATCACGCCGACATCGATCAGCGGAAAGTCAGCATGCGGCCAAACCTTGGTCAGATCGAACGGGTTATATGCAGTTTTACCCGCCTCTTCTTCCGTCATCACTTGGATTTTCACATCCCATTTCGGAAAATTGCCATCTTCGATGCGCCCAAACAGGTCTTCTTGAAAGCCCTCACGGGTTTCCCCAATTTTAACACCCGACTGGGCATCAGTATAAAACGTATGGCCCTGTTGGGTCTTGAAGTGGAACTTCACCCATGTACGCACCCCGTCCGCATTTGTCATACTGTATGTATGCGACCCGTAACCATTCATTTCAGTGGGCGATTTCGGGCACCCCCGGTCAGACATCAAAATAGTCACCTGATGCAAGGCTTCAGGGCTTTGCGACCAATAATCCCACATCGCAGTACCAGAGCGCAAATTGGTGCGAGGATGGCGTTTTTGGGTGTGGATGAAGTCAGGGAACTTATACGGGTCACGCAAAAAGAACACAGGTGTGTTATTGCCCACCATATCCCAGTTGCCCTCCTCAGTGTAGAACTTCAAAGCAAAGCCGCGCACATCACGTTCATTGTCAGCGGCCCCTGCTTCACCGGCCACAGTGGAAAAACGGCAGATCATCGGCGTTTTTTTACCGACTTTGGAAAACACATTAGCCTTAGTGTACTTACTGATGTCATGGGTCACAGTCAAAACCCCATGCGCGCCCCAACCCTTGGCATGCACCACACGTTCCGGAATACGTTCACGGTTCTGATGTGCCAGTTTTTCCAGCAATTGGTAATCTTGCATCAACACTGGGCCGCGCGCACCTGCGGTCATGGCATTTTGATTGTCCACTATTGGCGCACCGGCCGTTGTGGTTAATCTTTTGGTTTTATCAGACATTCAGTTTTCCTTTTTAAAACGATTCTAAATTTAGTTTAAGCTTACATTGCAATAATTAGAAATTGCGTTTTCATACAATTTTGATAACTTTAAGTTATGAAAATATCTCTTCGCCACCTACATTACTTCCAAACACTGTGCCAATACGGCCATTTCGGCCAAGCCGCGAATGCCGCGGCAGTTTCCCAACCTGCATTATCAGTGAAAATCAAAGAGCTGGAACAAATTCTGGGCGCCCCCTTGATAGATCGCGCTATTCGCCCATACGCCCCAACTCCGTTTGGCACTGATATACTGGCCCGCGCGAACATCATCCTTGATCAAGTCACCGCTCTTGAAAATTCCGCCCACCTCAAGCGCGGGCTTGAAGGGCGCTTTAATCTGGGCGTCATCCCCACAGTCGCCCCCTATCTTTTGCCTATCGCTCTGCCCTTAATCCAATCACAACTGCCTGATCTTGATCTGCGCGTGCGTGAAGCCACAACGGATGAATTACTGACCGAGTTGGAGATAGGCCAGTTAGATGCCTGTATTTTAGCCACGGATACAGGCAAATCCAACCTGACCGAGCAAGCTCTGTTCAAAGATCGTTTTTTATTAGCGGTGCATGAAAATCAAGCAAAAGCATTACATATGCAAAGCGGCCACATCAGTCTGAAAGATGTTTCCGCCCTAAAACTGTTGCTGCTGTCCGAGGGCCACTGCTTTCGCGACCAAGCCATCGGCATCTGCCGTTATGCCACAACCGAAACTCTAAACCAGATAGGTGCCAGCTCTTTGCAAACGCTATTGGGCCTTGCCGCAGGCGGTTACGGGGCAACATTACTGCCCGAAATAGCTGTGGATGCAAGCCTTGCAGCCCTGCCAATCAAGATTCTAAGACTAGCCGCACCTGAACCTGACCGCACCATCCGCCTGGTTTCAAAATCAAACTTAAAAGCAGCGATGCAGCTTGATTTACTTGTAAGTGTCCTAAACCAAGCTGGAAGCTGGAAACTCAAACAAGCCAGGGACTTATAGCCTCAAATATTGCGAACACCCAAGGTGCCGGTTCTTTGCCCAAAGCCACGGCAACTATTAATATTAAACCGTTTGAAGCAATTTAGTATACCGCGCTTTCCATAAAGCTTCTTCATACTCAGATGCCGCCGTACTGTCATAAACGATACCGCCTCCGACATTCAAACTCACACGCCCGTCTTCAAACAAAGACAGCGTACGGATCGCTACATTAAAAGATGCCCGTCCGTCAGGGGCCATCCAACCGATTGACCCACAATAAATATTACGCGCCTCAGGCTCTAACGCGCGGATCACTTCCATGGCCCGAATTTTAGGCGCGCCGGTCACAGATCCACAAGGAAATAACGCACTGAACATATCCGCTACACTGATCCCCTCATCCAGTTGTGCACGTACCATCGAGGTAAGCTGATGCACGGTAGCATACGTTTCCACCGTGAACAGTTCAGGCACTTTCACACTGCCAAGCTGCGCAATCCGCGAAATATCATTGCGCAGCAAATCAACAATCATCAGATTTTCAGCTCGGTTCTTGGGGTCATTCGCCAAAAAGGCAATCAGCGTATCATCTTCGGCTTGTGTGTCACCGCGTGGCACGGTGCCTTTCATCGGGCGTGTTTCGATCACACCGTCCCCAGACACCCGAAAGAATAACTCAGGTGAACGTGACACTAAAACCGGCCCAACCCCCAAATGCACCAACCCACCATGCTTTACCGGTTGCCCATTGCGTAAGGCCGTATAAAGTCCCAATGCCGTACCTTCATACCGCGATCGCATCGGGAACGTCAGGTTGGTTTGATACAGATCACCTGCACAAATATAATCGCGTACCGTTGCAAAGGCCTGTGCATGTTGATCCGCTGACCAAACCGGTTTGGGCACGGCCAATCGTGCGCCCCCCTGTTCAGAAATACCGCGGCGCATCAAACTGTGGGCCGCGTCAACATCAGGCCCTTTGAACACTCCGAAACAAAGCAAAGGCGCATCGCGCCGCTTGGGCAAAAGCCCTGCCAATTTCGGTTCAAGAACATACCCCAACTCATACGATGCGAACCCTGCCAGCCACAGGCCTGCATCACGCGCTTTTTGCATCGCATCAAGTGCCTGAAACACATCTTCGGGTCGCCACGCCACAATCAAGCTTTCAGGATTGACAAACGCCTGTCCTGCCCTTTGAGGGCCTTCATCAAAAAGGATGTATTGTTCAGTCACAGGCAGATTTCCTTCACTTACATGCCTATTTAAGGTGAAAGTGAAATTTAACCAGCCAAACTGCGACTATTTGCAACTAAAACCACCTAAACAAACAACACTGAATAAAGGGACCCCACCAACAGCATTGCCATCGTGATGTTAAACACCTGTAACCGGCGCTGGTTTGTTAAAACTTTTTGCATTTGTTGCCCCATCACAGCCCAAAATGTCACCGAGGGCAAGTTCACTACTGAAAACCCCCCCGCCACGATTGCAATGACTGCAAACTGCTGATTAGGCGCATAAACTGTCACTGCAGTCAAAGCCATAGCCCAGGCTTTGGGGTTCACCCACTGAAACGCGGCAGCCTGCAAGAACGTAAATGGTTTAGCGGTTGCAGAAACCGACTTTGGCGCCGCAGCATTAGCAATCTTCCACGCTAGATACAGCATATAGACCATCGCCAGTATTTTCAAAATCAGCTTTAACACAGGATACAATTCAAACACCTGCGCCAAGCCGATGCCAACCAGCAAGGCCATAAGCGCAAAACCCATTGAAATGCCCAGCATATGCGGCACGGATCGGCGAAAGCCGAAATTGGCGCCTGAAGCCAACAGCATCAGATTATTAGGCCCCGGCGTAATCGAAGACACCAGCGCAAACAGCACTAAGGGTAAAATCGCTTCATAAGTCATTTAGCAATAATTCCATAAGTTTAGCTAAATTTAGTTGTTATTTAATGTGATATAAAGGTAATGTAGCAATTAATGGTACATATAGATCAAATAAACGAAAATATATTGCGTGAACTTTCCCGCAATGGGCGTATCAGTAATCTTGATCTGGCTGATCGCATCGGACTGTCCCCTTCTGCCTGCCTGCGCCGCGTGCAAGATTTAGAGCGCAATGGTACAATCACCGGTTACCGGGCCACCTTGAACCGTACAACAATGGGCACTGGTTTTGTTGCATATATTTCCGTCGGGTTGAACGATCATTCCAAAATCTCGCAAGCCGCCTTTGAGCGCTCAATCTCTGCCGCTCCACAAGTACGTGAATGTCACAATGTAACAGGTAGCATCGAATACCTTTTGCGTATCGAAGTTGCTGACCTGACCGCCTATAAATATTTCCACACCGAAATTCTGGGCGCCCTACCGCAAGTCAACGCCATTACCTCTTATATCGTGATGTCATCCCCCAAAGATGAACGCGCCTAATTCAGGTTTCTTTATACTTCTAATACCCCAGCGGTTTGCCATTCCCCCTTGCAAGCACCCCTCCAAAACATTACACCCACAACAATTTGCTAAATCGCCGACGAATCCCGCGTCCGCACCATTTTAGGGGCTTTACCAACCATGCCAAAAAGAACCGACATATCATCCATCATGATCATTGGTGCCGGCCCTATCATCATTGGCCAGGCCTGCGAATTCGACTATTCAGGCGCCCAAGCCTGCAAAGCCCTGCGCGAAGAAGGCTATCGGGTTATTCTGGTTAACTCCAATCCGGCCACCATCATGACCGACCCTGATATGGCTGATGCCACTTATATCGAACCGATCACGCCCGAAGTTGTTGCTAAAATCATCGCCGCTGAACGCCCTGATGCATTGCTGCCGACAATGGGCGGGCAAACTGGCCTGAACACGGCCCTTGCATTGGACGAAGATGGTACTTTGGCAAAATACAACGTTGAAATGATCGGGGCTGACCGCAAAGCCATTGAAATGGCCGAAGACCGCAAACTGTTTCGTGAAGCCATGGATCGTCTGGGCATTGAAAATCCGCGTGCCACCATCGCTGAAAGCATGGAAGAAGCTATGGCTGCGATCGAAGATGTGGGCTTACCTGCCATCATTCGCCCAGCGTTCACCATGGGTGGTACGGGTGGTGGTATTGCCTATAACCGCGCTGACTATGAACAAATTTGCGGTACGGGTCTTGATGCTTCCCCGGTCAACCAAATCTTGATTGACGAAAGCCTTTTGGGTTGGAAAGAATATGAAATGGAAGTTGTGCGCGACAAAGCTGACAACGCCATTATCATCTGTGCGATTGAAAACATTGACCCTATGGGGGTGCATACTGGTGACAGCATCACTGTGGCCCCGGCCCTGACGCTGACAGATAAAGAATACCAGATGATGCGCACCCATTCAGTGAATGTTTTGCGCGAAATCGGTGTCGAAACCGGTGGTTCCAACGTGCAATGGTCAGTGAACCCCGCTGACGGGCGCATGGTGGTGATTGAGATGAACCCGCGTGTATCACGGTCATCTGCTTTAGCCTCTAAAGCCACAGGGTTTCCCATTGCCAAGATCGCAGCCAAACTGGCCGTGGGCTACACATTGGATGAGCTGGATAATGACATCACTAAAGTCACTCCTGCCAGCTTTGAACCTACTATTGATTATGTGGTTACCAAAATCCCGCGCTTTGCCTTTGAAAAATTTCCTGGCGCCCAAAACAATCTAACCACCGCGATGAAATCCGTGGGCGAAGTAATGGCCGTGGGCCGTACTTTCCACGAAAGCATGCAAAAAGCACTGGCTTCGATGGAAACCGGCCTCAGCGGCTTTAATGAAATTGACATCGACGGCATGCCGGATAGCGCCGAGATCATGCATGCTGACGATCCGGACGGCAATTTGCCTTATATCCTTGTTGGTGCAAATCCCGCCGCACAAGAAGCCATCGACAAGAACCTGACGCGCGTAATGTCAGAGCAAACCCCTGATCGCATATTGTTCATCGCCCATTCCATGCGGTTTGGTTTTTCTAATGATGAGATTTTCGAGATTACCAAGTTTGATCCATGGTTTTTGGCCCGCATCCGCGAGATTATCGCTATTGAACAAAACTTACGCATAGATGGTTTGCCGACAACAGCTGCCCCCATGCGTCGCTTGAAAATGTACGGTTTCACGGATATCCGTCTGGCAGAATTAACTGGCAATAAAGAGCGCGACATCCGCATCGCGCGCACCAAAATGGGCGTTACTGCCGTCTTTAAACGTATCGATACATGTGCCGCCGAGTTCGAAGCTCAAACCCCTTATATGTATTCCACATATGAAGCGGACGCGATGGGCGAAGTTGAATGCGAAGCACGCCCCTCTGATCGCAAAAAAGTTGTTATCCTTGGTGGCGGCCCCAACCGGATCGGCCAAGGTATCGAGTTTGATTACTGCTGCTGCCACGCCTGCTACGCACTGACAGATGCAGGATATGAAACCATTATGGTCAATTGCAACCCGGAAACTGTTTCCACCGATTACGACACATCAGACCGTTTGTACTTTGAACCGGTAACGATGGAAAGCGTCATGGAAATCCTGCGGATTGAGCAAGAAAATGGCACATTACATGGCGTTATCGTACAATTTGGCGGTCAAACCCCGCTGAAACTGGCCAATGATCTGGAGGCCGAAGGCATTCCGATCTTGGGCACAACACCAGACGCTATTGATCTGGCCGAAGACCGCGAACGCTTCCAAAAACTGCTGGAAGACCTTGATCTGAAACAACCATATAACGGCATTGCTCACTCACCCGAAGAAGCCTTTACTATCGCAAAAGATGTGGGCTACCCATTGGTAATCCGCCCGTCTTACGTGCTGGGCGGCCGCGCCATGGAAATCATCCGCGATGATGCGCAATTAAAGCGCTACATCAACGAAGCCGTCAAAGTATCGGGCGACAGTCCTGTGCTGCTGGACAGCTACCTTGTTGGGGCCATCGAGGTTGATGTTGACGCCCTATGCGACGGGCAAGACGTACATGTCGCAGGCATCATGCAGCATATCGAAGAGGCCGGCGTGCATTCAGGCGACAGTGCTTGTTCGCTACCACCATACTCCCTATCAGACGAGCTGATCGAAGAAATGAAACGCCAGACCAAAGCCATGGCCCTTGGCCTGAACGTGGTTGGCCTGATGAACGTACAGTTTGCCATCAAGGATGACGTGATCTTCATACTCGAGGTCAATCCACGGGCATCGCGCACCGTACCTTTCGTGGCCAAAGCCGTAAACAGCCCTATTGCTGCCATCGCGGCGCGTATCATGGCAGGCGAAAAGCTGGGCGCATTCGACCTGAAATCACCCCACACTGAACATTTCGCGGTAAAAGAAGCGGTTTTACCGTTTAACCGTTTCCCCGGTGTTGACCCTTTGCTTGGCCCGGAAATGCGCTCAACAGGTGAGGTCATGGGGCTGGATAAATCCTTTGCCCGTGCGTTCCTTAAATCGCAACTGGGCGCAGGCACACCGCTGCCCGCAAAAGGCACCGTGTTTATTTCGGTCAAGCCTGCGGATAAATCAGACTTGATATTGGAAGCCGCCACAATCCTGAGCGGCCTTGGTTTCACCATCCTTGCCACGGGTGGTACATCAACATGGCTGGCCGACAATGGCATTGCTAATACCAAAGCGTTAAAAGTCTATGAAGGCCGTCCAAATATTGCCGATATGCTGTCAGACGGTCAGGTTGATCTGATCTTCAACACCACCGAAGGCACCCAATCCCTAAGCGACAGCAAACCCATCCGCGCCGCCGCCTTATACAAAAAAATCGCCTATTATACGACCGCCGCCGCATCCAACGCCGCCGCCAAAGCGATCCGCAATATGCGCGAAGGTGAGATCGAAGTACGGGCGTTACAGACTTACTAGCAAAGAAATGCGTCAGCACTTCTTTGCCCGGCAGGGGTAGCACTGGAATTCGTATTTACCTATTCCAGTGAACCGACAGGGGAATGCGCAGCGCTCCCCGAGAGGTAACAAATGTCACCCCCGACTTGGTCGCGGGTATCACCTCGCAAACGTAAATACAGATTACATCTGTCTCAATAAGCTTAATAATACATACATAGTCATTGAAAAAGCCCACTATGCAATACATAGTGGGCTTATATTCTATAGATCGGGTGTCCGTCACTAACTCAAGAGAGATACGGCGCTGCCGACATAATCCCGATCTTTCAATATAGAATATAACTATAATATTTTAATAAGTCAATAAGACGGAGAACTTTTTGGATAGCACATCTCTTATTTCAAAACAACGAATTCAAACATACAAAAAATTTACGAAAGATGATGAAAAAGCAATTGAATTGCATAATTTAACAATGCAAGTCGGGTCTTCACTTATGGCCGTTATAGCTTTAATCGAACTCGCAATGCGTAATAGTATTAATGACCAAATCATTAATGATTTTGGGGAGCATGAATGGATGCGCTCTCCACCAGAGAATATCAGGTTTAAACCACAAGATAAAAGCTTAATTAGGACTGCGGAAAGACATGCAAAAAAAGCTGCTTACTCCAAATTATCCCACAAAGATAAAAAAGCGATAGATGTAAAGTTATTTCCACATGGAATATCCGAGACTGAAACACATGAGAGAATTTCAATAGCAAGACGCAATCAAATGGAAGTTTCACAAGGGCAAGTTATCTCCCAAACATCCATATTATTTTGGAAACGTTTATTTTCAAATGAATATGAAAAAATGCTATGGAAACCATCTTTAAAGAAAATATTCCCTCTCAAACACATTAAGCGTAGTGATGTTTCTTCCCATCTAGAAATTATCTATTCAGCTCGCAACAGAGTTGCGCACCACGAACCAATATATGGCGCCAGATTAAAT